>WNFU01001311.1_pt1 | contig 55245 bp, 56 predicted proteins | sample 5400121 | NCBI WGS metagenome assembly WNFU01 (sample SAMN13153360, study PRJNA577476) | soil metagenome | isolation source: 100 cm soil or saprolite under grassland replicate 1 | place: USA:California | collected 2016-06-15 | reverse complement strand
ATGAGATGGACCGCGCCGCCCGGGAGATGCGCCGAGTGATGGATCGGGTTCCACGTGAAACTGGGATGCCGGACGACCAAGATCTCCAAGCAGGCGAGGATGTGGGGATGGAAGACGAAGCGGCGATCGCGGTTCGAGAAGCCGCGCTGAGAGCGGCCGCACAGGTTCACACGGCCGAAGACGAGGAGGAGCGAGTGGACTACGGCGCTCCGACGCTGCCAACCGACCATGAAGTTTCACGTGAAACTCCGGACTTGGAGCATGCCGCGTCGCCCACACCGGACGGCGCGGAGGACCAGGCAAGTCCCTCGACGATCGTCGACACGGAGGCGGCTGCCCGGGCGGCTCGGGTCACCTTCAGAGTCCAGAGCAATCCGCGCCAGTTCCAGCACGTGCTAACCGTGGCGAACCAGAAGGGCGGGGTCGGCAAGTCCACCACGGCGATCAACCTCGGCGCGTACCTCGCCCTCGCCGGCGCCCGGATCCTCGTCATCGACCTCGACCCGCAGGGCAATGCCACCACCGGTCTCGGCCTGGATCACCGCCACCTCGAGCACTCCGTGTACGACGTGCTGACCGGCGACATCGAAGCCGAGGCCGCCGTGCGCACCACGATGGTCACGAACCTCGACGTGCTGCCGAGCACCATCGACCTGGCGGGCGCTGAGGTGGAACTGGTCAGCGCGATCTCTCGGGAGAGCCGCCTGCAGCGGGCGCTGTCCGAGGTCCGTCCCACCTACGACACGATCTTGATCGACTGTCCACCATCACTGGGGCTCCTGACCGTCAACGCGCTCGCCGCAGCCGACGAGCTGCTGATCCCGATCCAGTGCGAGTACTACGCCCTCGAAGGTCTGGGCCAACTGTTGCGGAACGTGGATCTCGTCCGGGCGAATCTCAACCCGCAACTCAGCATCGGCGGCATCCTGCTCACCATGTACGACGGTCGCACCCGGCTCGCCGAGCAGGTCGTGCAGGAGGTCCGCAAGCATTTCTCGGACGTGGTCTACCAGACGGTCGTGCCTCGCAGCGTCCGGCTCTCGGAGGCCCCGGGATACGGGATGCCGATCGCCCTCTACGATCCCTTGTCGCGCGGGGGCATCGCCTATCGCGACCTCGCGCTCGAATTCGCGGCCCGCACGGGCCTGCTCGCATCCACCACAGAAGGAGTTCGGTAATGCGACGGCGAGGTGGCCTTGGCCGCGGTATCGAAGCACTGATCCCAAGCACGCCCCAGCAGGACGAGCTTGCCCAGGGTGCGCGCACGAGCGTGGTGACCGATCTGCCCCGGGCGTGGTCGGCGGAGGAGTCGTCGCCCATGACGCCTCCGTATTTCGAGGCGCCGCTGGATCGGATCGATCCCAACCCGCGCCAGCCGCGCGATGCGTTCACCGAGGAGACGCTCGAGGAACTGTCCGACAGCATTCGCGCCGTCGGCGTGCTCCAGCCCATCATCATCCGCCCGGTGGGCGACCGCTACCAGATCATCATGGGGGAGCGCCGGGTCCGTGCCGCCAGGATGGCGGGACTCGAAACGATCCCCGCCGTGGTCCGGATCACCGAGGACCACCACCTCCTCCGGGACGCGCTCATCGAGAACATCCATCGTGAGGACCTCAACCCCTTGGAGGAGGCGGCCGCCTACGCCCAACTCCTCAGTGACTTCGCCGTCACCCAGGAGGAACTGGCCTCCCGTATCGGGCGCAGCCGGCCGGCCGTCTCCAACGCCCTGCGTTTGATGGGCCTGCCAGCGAGCGTGCAGCGCCGCATCGCCGCGGGGACGCTTTCGGCAGGGCACGCCAGAGCGGTCTTGCAGCTGTCCGATCCCGACCAACAGGAGCGGCTGGCCGCCCTGATCGTGGCCCAGGGCATGACCGTTCGGATGGCGGAGGAGTTCGCGCGCCGGGTGGAGAAAGAGAAGAGCCTGCTGGACGGGGAGACACCGCGCCGCCGTACGCGGGCAGTGGCGCAGGCGCCGGGCATGATCGATCTGGCCGAGCGGCTCTCCGACCGCCTGGAGACCCGGGTCCGGGTCCAGATCGGCAAGCGCAAGGGCAAGGTGATGATCGAGTTCGCGACCCTGGACGACCTCAAGCGCATCTGCGACGCGATCGGGCTCAGCCCTAACGACCTCCCGCAGATCGCGGACGACGATCAGGTTCCCTCGCCAGCGGTCTGACGCCAGCGGTCCCAAGTCGGGCGGCGGAGGAGACCTCCGCCGCCCGATCCATTGGCCGCTCGAACTCCGTGCCGTGCCCTCCACGCCACGGACTCGACGCTCCGTCGCAGTGCTGTGGGGAGCGGCCGGTAACCGAGTTCGGTCAGGCCGCGTCGGCGTCGGTGGCGGGGGTTGGCGGCGTGCGGAGGCTGCGGATGGGTGAGTGCCAGAGCCAGGTCACCGCGAGCAGGCCGCCGACGGCGGCGATCCAGAGGGTCGGCCGCAGCCCGATGGTGCTTCCGAGCCATCCGCCGGTGAGGGCGCCGAGCGGGCGGATGCCATAGGTCAGGAAGCGGTTGGAGCCGCTGGCGCGGCCGCGGAGCCGGTAGGGGACACGGATGGCGCGCAGCGTGTTGTCGTTCACGTCGTAGATCATGACGCCGATGCCGGCGAGGAACTCGGCGGCGGTGAGCAGGACCGCGGCCCGGGCGTGCCCGCCGCCGGCGAGAGGGACGAGCAGCGCCGGCGCGGGGAACGCGATCGCGCCGACGATGATCGCCGGGCCGAAGCCGATGGCCCGGGCGAGACGGGGCGCGACCACCGCGCCGAGCAGTGCGCCGACCGCGCCCGCGCCGAGCACCAGGCCGATGGTGGCCGGGGGGAGACCGAGGGTTCGGCTCATGAACAGGACGAGGATGGCGTAGAGCATCAGGTTGAAGAAGTTCATCGTGCTGGTGCACGCCGCCGAGGCGCGCAGCATGGGATCGCCGGCGACGAAGCGGATCCCTTCGCCGATCGCCCGCAAGGCCGGGAGCCGGCCGTCCCGCTCCACGGCTGGCTCCCGGACGCGGATGGAGGCGAGGAACCCGGCCGAGGCGAGGAACGAGATCGCGTCGGCCAGCAGCGCCACCGGCGCGGTGACGGCGCCGACCAGAAGCCCTCCGACGCTGGGCCCGGCGACCTGGGCCGCGGCCTGGCTCGTGCTGAGATGGGCGTTGGCGGTGAGCAGGTCCTCGGAGCGCGTCACCAGCACCAGCAGCGAGGTGGCGGACTGATCGAAGAACACGGTCAGCGTGCCGGCCAGGAACGCGGCGAGGTAGAGGTGCGCGGAGGTGAGCGCGCCGAGCTCGACGGCGAGCGGGATCGATGCCAGCACCAGGGCACGGGCCAGGTCGGCGCCGATCATGATCAGCCGGCGGCGGGAGGAGCGGTCGATCCAGCCGCCAGCGAGCAGCGAGAACAACAGGTGGGGCGCGTAGCCGGCCGCGGTGAGCAGACCCATCTCGCCGGCGTCCAGGTGCAGAGTGAGCACCGCGGTCAGCGGCAGGGCCAGCAGGCTGATCTGGTCGCCGAGGACGGAGATTCTCTGCGCTGTCCAGAAGCGGCGGAACCCTGGGTGGGTGAGCGGCCCCGGCGCGGCCAGCACCCTCACGGCTCCTCCTCGGGAACCTCACCAGGCCACGGGAAGGCGTAGAGCTGCGCAACCACGGCGCGGCTGTCCGGTGGCCGCGCCTCAGGAGGCCGCCAGTACCTGTTGACGAGCTCGACCAGGGCCTCGCCGAACTCGGCCAGCTCCGCCTTGGTCAGGTGCATGGTTGAGTCGGAGAACATGGCTGCGCCGTCCCAGTCCCGGTGGCGGTCGCGGGTGCGCAGGTACTCGGCGAGCGTGCGCTCGCTTTGGGCGAGCTTGTGGCGCAGCAGCTCGTCCGCGGCGGCCCGCAGCTCGGTCGAGGGGCTGGCGGTCGGGGCGAAGCGGACGTCGCCTGGCACGTAGCGCCACCAGCGCTCGCGGCCGTGGCCGCGGTCCGTGTCCTCCTCGATGAATCCGAAGCGCTCGAGCTGGCGCAGGTGATAGCTGGTCGCCCCGGTGCTCTGGCCGAGCCTGCGGGCCAGGGTGGTGGCCGTGGCCGGCCCGGCGAAGGTGAGCTGCTCGAGGATCTCGAGTCGCAACTCGTGTGCCAGGGCGCGCAAGGCCGCCGGGTCGTTGACGTCGCGCCGTCTGAGATCGGGCATGGCACGACAGTATCCTTGCAAAGAATCGTTTGCAAACCTTTCTTTGCAAGAGTGCCCACCCTGCCGCGGGTGCCGGTCGCGGAGCCGTTCGGGTTCCGCCGCTCAGCGGGGACGGCGGGCGATGGCGCGGTTGGTGAGGTGGTCGGCCAGGTCGGCAAAGGAGACGCCGGCGGCGTCGGCGGCCGTGGGCACCAGGCTGGTGCTGGTGAGGCCGGGGCCGGTGTTGACCTCGAGGACCCAGCAGACGCCGTGCTCGTCGACGATCGCGTCGACCCGGGAGAGGTCGCGGCAGCCGAGGGCGAGGTGGGCCGCCTGGGCGATCTCGAGGCAGCGCCCGGCCAGTGCGGCGTCGATCTCCGCGGGAGCGCGGAAGTCGGCCGCGCCGTGGGTGTAGCGGGCGGCGAAGTCGTACCAGCCCTGCTTGGGGCGGATCTCGACCGCCGGCAGCGGCGGCAGCCCGTCCACCACGGCGAGCGCCAGCTCGGTGCCGGTCACGCGCCGTTCCAGCAGGACCGTCTCGTCGTAGCCGAAGGCGGTGATGAGCGCCGCCGGGAGCTGCTCGGCGCGCTCCACCAGGCGGATGCCGAGCGCCGACCCGCCACGGTTCGGCTTCACCACCAGGGGCAGCCCGAGCTCGGCGACGGCCTGGTCGAGCAGCGCGCCCATGCCCAGCTCGCGCAAGGCGTCCTGGCCGACCGGGATGGCGTCCGGCACCTGGATGCCGGCCCGCCGCAGCACGGACTTGGCCGCAAGCTTGTCGAACGCGAGCCGGCTCGCCTCGAAGCTCGAACCGGTGTAGGGCAGCCCCAGCAGCTCGAGCACGGCCGCAACCTGCCCGTCCTCGCCGAAGCGGCCGTGCAGGGCGATGAAGGCGGCGTCGAAGTGCCCGGCGCGGAGCGCCTCGACCAGGTGCTCGTCCGCGTCGAGCTGGGCCACCCGGTAACCCTTGTCGGCCAGCGCGTCGGCCACCCGCTTCCCGGAGCGCAGCGAGACCTCCCGCTCGAACGAGAGGCCGCCGGCGATCACCGCAACCGAGCAGTCGAAGGTCATCCCGCGCCTCCCCCCGCGGGAGACTCCTCGCCCGAGGATGGGAGCGAGCCGATGGCGCGCAGCAGCTCGAGCTCCTCGGTGACCACGCCGGCCAGGCGGCGCACGCCCTCGCGGATGCGGTCGGGTGGCGGGAAGCAGTACGACAGCCGCAGGTTGGAGTTGCCCTGGTCGTCGGCGAAGAAGGAGCCGCCAGGCACGTAAGCGACCCGGGCGGAGATCGCCTTGGCCAGCATGGCCTTCGCGTCGAGCCGGTCGGGCAGCTTCACCCAGACGTAGAAGCCGCCGCGCGGCCGGGTCCAGGTCACCCCGGACCCCGGCGGGAAGTGCTCGGCCAGCGCCTCCAGCATGGCGTCGCGCCGTTCACGGTAGACGTCGCGCAGCTCCTTCAGGGTCTCCTGCCACGGGTACCCGGCGAAGTAGCGGTAGGCGACCGCCTGGTTGAAGTTCGACTGGCTGAGGTCGGCGGCCTCCTTCACCAGGATCAGCCGCTCGCGGATGGCGGGAGGCGCCAGTGCCCAGCCGATGCGCAGCCCCGGACAGAAGGTCTTCGAGATGGTGCCGAGGTAGACGACGTTGTCGGCCTCCCGGGCACGCAGCGCGTCGGGCGGGCTGGTCTCGAAGCCGAGCAGGCCGTACGGGTTGTCCTCGACGACCAGCAGGTCGTGGCGGCGGGCGATCTCCACGACCCGGTCGCGGCGGTCCTCGGAAAGGGTGACCCCGGCCGGGTTGTGGAAGTTGGGGACGGTGTAGAGGAACTTGACCCGCCGTCCTTCGCGAGCGAGCCGGCCGAGCTCCGCCTCGAGCTCGTCCGGGTCGAGCCCGTCGTCGTCGAGGCGGACGTGGCGGACCTCGACCTGGTACTGGGAGAAGGCCGAGAGGGCGCCGACATAGGACGGCCCCTCGGCGACGATCACGTCGCCCGGGTCGCAGAACATCCGCGCCAGCAGGTCGAGGGCCTGCTGGGAACCGACCGTGACGACGACGTCCGCCGCCGACGCGTGGACACCCTCGCGCCGCATCAGCTCGACCATCACCTCGCGGAGCCGGGCGTCGCCCTGGCCTCCGCCGTACTGCAGGGCGGTCGGGCCCTCCTTGCCGAGCACCTCCTCCACCACGTCGCCGATGACGTCGAAGGGGAGGCCGGCGGTGTACGGCATGCCTCCGGCCAGGCTCACGATCTCGGGGCGGGCGGCGACGGCGAACAGGGCACGGATCTCCGAGGCCGTCATCGCCCTGGTACCGTGAGCGTACCGGTCCAGGAAGGGGTCGTCAGCGCGCATCGTGGGCAAGGATACGGCATCCCATCTCCGGCATCCTCGACACGTTCTGGAGGCCGCTGCTAGCATCGCGTCCCTGCCAGGCGCCGGCGACGCGACCCGTCCGCCCACGGGTGGCCGTGCCAGCCAGCCGAGCACAGCTTCATCGGTGAGCCGTGAAGGAGCCCCGGTGCCCCGACCCACCTGGCCGCTGCTTCGACGAGTCGGGCAGAGCTTCCTCGCCGGCACGCTCGCCGGACTCATCTGGGCGCTGCTGACCGTCCGCCGCCGCGGCAGGCCCACCCTCGACGGGGCCGGGTGAGCCATGGGCCGCAAGGTCAGCCCGCTCACGGTCGAGACCATCGACCTGCTGCCCGAGCCGTGCCGGCGCTGCGTCTTCTGGGAGCTTGGCGGCAGCGCCCGTCCGCGCGGCTCCGACGAGGCCGGCCTGCAGAAGGAGGCCTGGCTCTCGTCCCTGGTCCTGGAGTGGGGTCCCGCCGGGCACGTGCTGTCGGTGGACGGCACTCCGGCCGGCTACTCCCTGTTCGCGCCGGCCAGCTTCCTCGAGCAGGTGGGCATGCAGGCTGCCAGGCCGGTGAGCCGGGACGCGGTCCTGCTCGCCACCCTGGCCGTCGAGCCCGAGTTCGAGGGGCAGGGAATCGGCCGGGTGCTGTTGCAGTCGATGGCCCGGGACCTCATCAAGCGCAAGGTGCGCGCGGTCGAGGCGTTCGCCGACCGGGCCTGGACCGGACGAGCCTGCCACATCCCGGTCGGCTTCCTGGAGGCCTGCGGCTTCCAGGTCGTGCGCGAGCATCCCCGCTACCCGCTGCTCCGCATGGACCTGCGGACGGTACTGCGCTGGCGGGACGCGCGCGAGGCGGCACTCGAGGCGCTGCGGGTGCCGAGCCAGCCCGCGCTCCGCCCGGTGCCCACGGCACCGCCCGACCTTCTGGACAACGGCGGCTGACGCGACGAGCCCGGCCCTGATGCAGGGCCGGGCTCGGGTGGTTCCGGGTTCCCCCAGATGGATCAGAGGAACTCGGAGAGCTCGGAGACGATGTTGCGCTTGGGCATGGCGCCCACGATCCGCTTCTTCTCGTTGCCGGCGACGAACAGGGCCATTGTGGGGATGCTCATGACGCCGAAGCGGCGGGTGACGTCAGGGTTCTCGTCGACGTTGAGCTTGGCGATGGTGAGCTTGCCCTCGTGCTCGGACGCGATCTCCTCGAGGACGGGAGAGACCATCTTGCAGGGACCGCACCACTCGGCCCAGAAGTCGACCAGGACGGGCTTATCCGACTGGAGGACCATGTCCTCGAACGTGGAGTCGGTCACGACCGTGGCTTTGCTCATATTCAGTGATGCAGCAGGAGCTTTCGCCCTGCCAGCATCTCACCTCCTCGAACGTCGCGTGCGCTCGCGGTGACGGTGCTCCGCACCGCCGCGGCACAATCCAAATCTCGAAACGCCTGCGGCGGTACGGTTATTCCATGCGTCCCCCGTCGCTCGAAGCCCCCGCGGCCCGCAAGGACCGTTCCCCGTGAAACCGTCGGGCAACCTGCGTGGCGTGCTCATTCCCAGTTGTCCGTGCTGGCGCCGGAGTCGTGGCCGTGCGCTTCGAGCCAGCGCTCGGCGTCGATGGCGGCGGCACAGCCGGTGCCGGCGGCGGTGACCGCCTGCCGGTAGGTGTGGTCGACCACGTCCCCCGAGGCGAACACGCCGCTGACGCTGGTCTCGGTCGACGGCGGGCGGACCACCACGTAGCCCTGGGCGTCCAGGTCCAGCTGGCCGGCGAACAGCTCCGTGTTGGGGTCGTGGCCGATGGCCACGAACATGCCGGCCGCCCGAAGCTCCGACTCGCTGCCGTCGACCAGGTTGCGCAGCCGCACCCCGCTCACCGACTGCTCCCCGAGGATCTCGACCACCTCGGAGTTCCAGACGAACTCGATCTTGGGGTTGGCGAACGCCCGGTCCTGCATCACCTTGGAGGCCCGCAGCCGGTCGCGGCGGTGGACCACGGTCACCTTGGTCGCGAACCGGGTCAGGAAGGTGGCCTCCTCCATCGCCGAGTCGCCGCCGCCGACCACCACCAGCTCCTGGTCGCGGAAGAAGAACCCGTCGCAGGTCGCGCAGGTGGACACCCCGTGGCCGAGCATGCGCCGTTCGCCGTCCAGCCCGAGCATGCGCGCCTTGGCGCCGGTCGAGATGATCAGCGCTTTGCCGGCGTACTCCTGGTCGTCGACCCAGGCCCGGAACGGCGGGCCGCCGAGGTCGACCTTGGTGGCGTCGGCGGTGACGAACTCCGCGCCGAAGCGCGCCGCCTGCTCGCGCATCTTGCCCATCAGCTCGGGGCCGAGGATGCCGGTTGGGAAGCCGGGGTAGTTCTCGACCTCGGTGGTCAACTGCAGCTGGCCGCCTGCCTCCAGGCCCTCGATCACGATCGGGTGGAGGTTGGCCCTGGCGGTGTAGAGCGCGGCGGTCAGCCCGGCGGGGCCGGAGCCGAGGATCAGGACCGGGGCGCTGGAACGAGCGGTGGCCATATGGAGTGGATGCCTCCTGGAGGGGTTCACAACCGCGAGCGTCGCGCAGTGCGAGGACGCGGACGCCGGTCCAACAGATTGTCCCATACGCCTATTCCTGTCCTTCCCACGCCGCCGCCACGGTGTTCAATAGGGACAGGAGCAGGCAGCGCCGCCGGAGCTCGGCTGGCTCGCAGCAGCGAGCCAGCTCAGGCGGGCGGCCTGATGAGAGGCGATGACCGCGGATCAGACCAACATCACCCCGACTTGCGTCAACCATCCCGGGGTGGAGACCAGGCTGACGTGTTCGAGCTGCGGCAACCCGATCTGCCCGCGCTGCATGGTGACCACCGCCGTCGGCCAGAAGTGCGGCGATTGCGCCCGCCAGCCGAGGAGCGCCAAGGGAGCGCCGCCGCCCGCCCTGGTGGCCCGCGCGTTCGGCGCCGGTTACGTGGTGGCCGCGGTCGGCGCCGCGGTGTGGCTGTTCGTCCCGTTCCTCGGCCTGATCCTGGCGGCCGTGCTGGGGATCGTGATCGCGGGCGCGGTGCGCTGGGCGGCACGCCGGCGCGTCCACAACCAGCTCGGTCTTGCGGCCGCCGCCGCCGCGGTGCTCGGCATGGCGACGACGGTGCTGCTGCTCGGTGGTGCCGTGCTCAACCCGCGGTTGCTCCTCGCCTACCTGATCGCTGGCGGCGTCGCCTTCGCCCGCGGCAGCGGGCGCTGGTAGCGGGAAGGAACAGCTAGCGGAGCTGGACGGTGCCCTCGTCGACCGTGGCGCAGTTGCCGTCCTGGAATATGAAGAAGCGCGCCTGGCCGGGCACGCCGGGCACGCTCGCCACCAGCAGGCGGGCCGGGCGGTTGTGGAAGAGCGTGTCGACGAAGAACGCCGGCTGTAGGCCGGTGGCGCCCGCCTCGCGCAGCACCTGGTCGACGCAGGCGTCCTGAGCGGCCTTGCGACCGGCGCCGTCAGACTCGGCGCCGTAGGTCCGCCCGGACTGCGTCGCCGAGCTCGGGGCGCCGGGCGCCGCCGCTCTCGTCGTCGGTGCCAGGAGCGCCCGGCGGGCGGCGGGGTTGACGTCGATCGCCTCCTGCAGCCGGGCCGGCGTGAACTCGCCACTGAGCCGGACCGTGGGCAGGCCCCCGCTATCCGTCGCGGCCACGCTGGGTCCCGCGCCCCCACCGCCGCCGGAGTCGCCGCGGGAGGCGGTGGCGGCGGCGCCACCGCTGTGGTCGCTCGCGATGCGGACCAGCCCCAGCACGCCGACCGCGAACAGCAGCAGGACGGCCGCCGCGGCCAAGGTCCCAGGTCGCTGGAACCAGGCGGCGCGCCGCCTGCGGGCCGCGCTGGCCCGGCGGGCCGGCCTCGCGGCGGGCAGCTCGCGCTCGACCGCGGCCATCAGCCGCTCGTGGAAGCCGGCCGGCAGCTCCGGCTCGGCGAGCACGGCGAGCCGCTCCCGGGCCGACTCGAGGTCCGCCACCGTGGACGCGCAGGCGGCGCACCCCGCCAGGTGGGCGGCCAGGCGGCCCCGCTGGGCGTCGCCGAGGTCGCCCGCCTGCCAGGCGGCGAGCTGCTCGCGGTCGGGGTGGTCGGACACGGGCGGGCTACTCCTTGCTCGGGTGCCGTGGACGTTCTTCTGCCTCTACCGGTTCGGACGCTCGGGCCAGCGCCGCGGTTCCCGGCTCGCGGCCGGTCAGCGGCCCGCCGCCTTCGGCCGCGTGGACGACCCGGAGGTCAGGTGTGTTCCCTCCCGACTGCCGCGGGGAATCGCCCCTGAGCTCGCCGGCGAGGGCCAGACGCCCGCGGTGGACGCGGCTCTTGACCGTGCCCACCGGCACGCCGAGGGCGGCGGCGGCCTCGGCGTAGGGCAGGCGCAACAGGTCGCAGAGCACCACGGCGGCGCGGAACTCCTCGGGCACCCTGGTGAGGGCCGCCTGCACGGTGACGGCGGTGGCCACGTCCTCGCCATGGTCGCTGTGGTCCCGGGCCGGGAGCGGCACGCCAGCGTCCTCGGGCTCGAGCGGGGTGGTGCGCGCCCGGCCCCGGCGGCGGGCCTGGTCGGTGGCCGCGTTCACGGCGATGCGGTAGAGCCAGGTGGAGAACGCGGCCTCCTGCCGGAAGCTCGCCGCCCGGCGCAGCGCCGAGATGAAGGCCTCCTGGGCGGCGTCCTGCGCGTCCTCGCGGTTGCCGAGCATGCGCAGGCAGATCCCGTACACGCGGCGCTCGTGCCTGCCCACCAGCTGCCCGAAGGCGTCCTGGTCCCCCCGCAGGTGCGCAGCCAGCAGCTCCTCGTCGCTGGGAAGGCTCACGACTTCAGGGTCGCCTCGGCGATGCCGCTGCGGAACTTGCCGCCGTCCGGCGGCAACTGGGTGAACCAGACCAGGTAGAAGCGGTGGGCGCTCTGGCTGGTGAGGGTGAAGGTGTGCGGCACGTCGGTGACCGTCACCGGCTGGGTGGTGAGCGGGCTCCAGCCGGCGAGCGTCGCCGGCGGCTCCGAGCCGTCCGCGCCGTAGATCGAGATCGTGGCGCCGGGATTGCTGAGCTGCAGCTCCAGGGACCGTGCCCGCTCGGGGCTGTTCAGCTCCAGGATCAGGCCGAGGCCCTTCTTCAGCCCGCCGAAGTTGGGCCGCTTGAAGTAGCCGAGGGTCTCCCACTTGCTGTCGGGGTCGCCGTCGATCGCCCGTAGTGCCTTGCGCTCGTTCTCCTGCCTCGGCTGGTCGCCCTGGCCTCCCGCGTCGTCCTCGGGGTCGAACGACCGGGCGGTGGCGATCTTCAGCGGAGCGCCGTCCGCCGGGGCTTGCGAGGTCTCCGACGGCAGGGTCGGGTTGGCTCCGCGCCCGCCGCCACCGGCCCCGATCCCCTGGACGAGCACCAGGGTGACCGCGACGGCCACGGTGGCCAGGCCCGAGAGGACCAGCGCCCAGCCGAGCCAGGCCGGCCGGCGGCCCTTGCGCCGCGGCACCGGCATGGCCCGGCGCGGGGTCGGGCGAGCCACCGTGGGAAGGTGGATGGCCCCCTCCTCAGGGTCCGGGTCGGTGTCGTCATCGGCCGCCGCCCTGGCGAGCGCCGAGGACAGCGCCCCGGCGGACTGGAAGCGCTCGGCCGGGTCCGGGGCCATCGCCCGGGTCACGACCGCGTCGATGTCGCGCGGGATGCCGGCCCGCAACGCCCGCGGCGAGCGCAGACTGACCCCGCCGTGCAGCGGCGGCGGCCGGCCGACGAGCATCTCGAACAGGCAGACGCCGAGGGCGTAGATGTCGGTGCGGTTGTCCACCGCGTCGCTGTCGACCTGCTCCGGCGCGAGGTTGTTGGTGCTGCCGAGGATCTCGCCGGTGCGGTCCGGGTCCTCGCCGGCGGCCGCCTTGGCGATCGAGAAGTCCCCCACCTTCACGGTGCCGTCGGGGGTGACCAGGATGTTGGACAGCTTGAGGTTGCGGTGCAGCACCCCGGTGTCGTGGGCGTAGTCCAGCGCCGCGGCGACCTCCATCGCCAGCCGGGCGGCCCTGGACGGGGGCAGCGGGCCGTGCCGGGCGAGCAGGTCGGCCAGGTTGGCGCCCTCCACCCACTCGCTGACGATGTAGGCGACCCCTTGCTGCTCGCCGGTGTCGTACAGGGCGACGACGTTGGGGTGGGTCAGGCGGGCGGCGTTGACCGCCTCCTCGGAGAAGCGGGCGCGGAAGGTGGGGTCGGCCGCCAGCTCCGGGTGCAGCACTTTGATGGCCACGTCGCGCCCGAGGACACGGTCGTGGCCACGCCAGATACTGGTCATGCCACTGGCGGCGAGGCGCTCGCTGAGCTCGTAGCGCTCAGCGAGGAGCCGGGGCAGACCGGAACCGACCTGCGACATGCTCATGGTGTGAACCAGCGGGGACTTCCGCACCCCTGGGATCGCGATATCCGAAGTCTAGCAGGGAGGCTCCGTTCAGCCGGTCGGTCGTACGGCGCCGATGAAATCGCCGCGGCCGATCGAGCTCATGCGGACGCTGGCGCCGCTGTACGGCGCCTCGACCATCAGGCCGCGGCCGGCGTAGATGCCGACGTGGTGGATGGTGGACGGGACGGACAGGTTGTCGGCGAAGAACAGCAGGTCCCCGGGGGCGAGGTCGGCCAGCTCGACGTGCGGTCCCGCGTACCACTGGGACCTGCTGGTGCGCGGCAGGGACACGCCGGCGTGGGCGTAGGCGGCCATGGTCAGCCCGGAGCAGTCGTAGCTGCCCGGCCCGACCGCGCCCCACAGGTACGGCTTGCCGAGCTGGGCCATGGCGAAGACGACGGCGGCGCGGGCCGCGCGCGAGCCGCCTCCGCCCCGGAACCGGGGCACCCAGTGCCCCGCCCTCGCGCGGGCCCGCGCCGCCCGCTCGGCCGCGAGACGGCGCAGCAGCGCCTGGCGCCGCAGCGCCTCCTGGCGGCGGCGCTCCGCCTCGACGGCACGCTTGACGGCCTGGGTGACCCGGGCGAGGTAGCGCCGCTGGGCGCCCAGCCTCGCCTGGATGCCGGCGCGCTGGCGGGCGAGGCGCTCGCGCAGCCGCTCCTGGGCGCGCCGCTGCTGGGCGAGCTCGCCGGCGATCGAGCGCAGCAGCGCCCTGGCGTCGTCGACCCGGTGGATCGCGTTGCGGTCGGCCGTCACCACGCTGGCCTGGTACTTCACCCGCGTGAGGGCGTCGTGCACGTCGGTCGCGCCGAGCAGCTGGTCCAGGCCGGTGGTCGGCCCGAGCACGTAGATGGCCCGCATGCGCTGGTCGAGCAGGAGCTGGGCGGCCACCAGCCGGCGCTCGGCGTCCCGCAGGCGCTGGACGGTCTCGCGCTCGGCCACGATCGTGTGGGCGAGCGCCTCCTGGTTGGCGTTGTAGTCCTCGACCAGCCGCTCGATCTGGCCGTTCATGCTGTCGATGGTGCGCTGGACCCGGGTGGCCTCCGCCCGGAGGCGGGCGATCTTCTGAGCAGGTGTCTCGGCCAGGGCGGGCTGCGCCGGAATTGCGGCGACCACGGCGGCCGCGCAGAGCAGCGTGCAGAGCACGACGCGAAGGCTGCGCACGGGGGAAGGCTCCCAAGGATCGGGACTGTGGCGGCCGCTAGTTCTTTCACGGTCGGGCGTCTGCTTCAAGTATTTCGAGAGTAATTTTTTCTTCGAGAGTTTCGATACGTAATACTGGATCCACATTCGTGAACGAGATGCCGTTCGGCCGCGGCGCCGGCAATCGCGTCCTTGGGATGTGCCTCAGGCGGCGGCGCGTGCCCGGCGGCGGCCCAGGATGCCGAAGAGCACGCGGATCTCCTCGATCCTGAGCAGCCGCGCGGCGAGCAGGTAGGCGGCGACGCCGGAGGCGACCGCGCCGGTCACGGCGAGGAAGTCCGCCACCAGGCCGCTGCCGAGACCGTCGCTGATCGCGGCGGCCACCACCGCCGCGATCACGCCCATCGCCACGCTGGCGAGCGCCATGCGGCTGACCGCGGCCAGCATGCGGCGGCCGTCCAGCCGGCCGATGCGGCGGCGCAGCGCGCCGAGCATCAGCACCGACCCGAGCACGTAGTTGGCGGCGCGCCCCGCGGCCAGCCCGGGGACCTTCCAGGGCGTCGGCAGCAGCGCGAACAGGGCGACGCCGACCGCCACGTTGGCGGTGACCGCCACCAGGTTGAGCGTGAACACGGTGCGCGTGTCCTGCAGGGCGTAGAAGGCGCGCTGCAGGAGCTGGAAGGCGGAGAACGGCAGCAGGCCGATCACGAACACCATCAGCGTCCTGGTGAGCAGGTCCTGGCTGGTGGAGCCCTGCTTCACCACGCCGTGCACCAGCAGCAGCTGGACGATCGGCCCGGCGAGGACGAAGTAGCCGACCGCGGCGGGCAGCAGCACGGCCGTGGTCAGCCGCACGCCCCGGGAGACCGAGGCGCGGAACGCCTCCCAGTCCATGGCGATCGCGTGCTCGCTCATCTGGGGCAGCAGGGCGGTCATCACCGAGACCGCGAACACGCCGTGCGGGAGCTGGAAGAAGATGAAGGCGGTGTTGTAGGCGGTCGGCCCGCCGTCGACGCGGTAGGCGAGGACCGGGACGATCCAGTAGCCGAGCTGGGTGGTGACCACGTAGCCGATGGTGAACGCCGACAGCCCCGCCATCTTGCGCATGGTCCGGTCGCGCAGGTCCCAGACGGGGCGGTAGCGGAAGCCGAGGCGGCGCAGGAAGGGCCACTGCACCATGGTCATGGCGACCACGCCGGCGGTGGTCCCGAGGCCCAGCAGCAGCTTCTGCCCGGTGGTGACCTGGTCGAGCTGCGGCACGTCGTTCCCGACGATCATGGCGAAGGCGATGCCGACGGCGATGACGACCAGGTTGTTGAGGATCGGGGCGAACATCGGCACGCCGAAGCGGCGGTTCGCGTTGAGCAGCCCGGTCATCACCGAGCCGACTCCGTAGAAGACGATCTGGGGCATGAACATCGCCAGGAGCTGCCCACCCACGAGCTGGGCCTGGGCCTGCTCCGCCGGGTCCCCGCCGCGGACGTAGAGCTGGATGATCCAGGGGGCGGCGAGCACGGTGACGACCGAGAGCAGCCCGAGGACCACGATGGTGACGGTCATCACCGAGCGGGCGACGTGCCAGGCCGCCTCCTGGCCCCTGGTGCGGCGCACCTCCACGAACAGCGGCACGAAGATGGACGACAGGATCCCGCCGAGCACCAGCTCGTAGATGATGTTCGGGGTGTAGTTGGCGACGTTGTAGGTGTCGTGCAGGCGGCTCTCCGCCACGCCGAGGGTGGTCACCAGCACGTAGACCCGCAGCAGGCCGGTCACCCGGCTGAGCAGCGTGCCGGCGGCCATCACCGCGGTCGAGCGGACCAGGCCCGGCTCCTCCGCCTCCCCGTCCGGCTCCGGGCCGCCGGCCGGCGGCAGCTCGACGGCCTGGCTCTCCGCCCCCTCGGACGGCGGGTCCGCCGCCCGGCCGGGCGGCGGACCGCCGAGGCGGGCGTCCACCGGCGGGTCGCGCGGGGAGCTCAGCGCGACCGCCGCGGTCGGCCCTGGCGCGAGCCCGCCAGGGCCGGCTCCGCCGCCGGGGCCGCCGGGGCCGCCGGGGCCGGAGCCGTCCGGGCCGCCGCCGTCCGGCTCCTCACCGGCACGACGGCGCCGGCCCGCCCGGCCGCCCGGCCGCCGGAGGCGGCGGCTCCACCACAGCAGCAGGAACCCGGCGGCGCCACCGGTGAGGAACAGGCCGAAGCGGCTGAAGGCGGTGGAGGTCAGCACGATCTCGTTGCGCGCGATGGTGAACGCGCCGTCCGGGGTGAGCACCTCGACCTCCACCGGGAAGGTCCCGGGCGTGCGCGTGCTCACCTCCAGGTCCTGGATCCTGCCCGACTTCGGCGCGACCGTGAACGGCGCGCTGACCGGCTGGTTGCCCGGCGGAAGGACGAGCTTGGGCGAGGAGATCCGGATCGCCATCGTCAGCGGCTGGTCGCTGCCGTTGCGCACGCTGATGCCGATCGGGCCCTGGCGGTCCGACAGCGTGAAGTGCGCCTTGGCGATGCTCACCTGCCGGTAGACCGAGCGGATGCCGTTGTTGACCGACTGCACGAAGGCGGCGCGGCGGACCAGGTGCAGGTTGCCCTGCCAGTCGCTCGACTCCGCCAGCAGCAGGTTGCGGTCGTAGGTCTCGATCTCCTTGTAGTCCGGGCCGACCACCCGGGTGAAGCTTGTCAGCCGGGAGCGCGTCAGCGCGGCGTTGCGCAGGAAGCCCAGGGGCAGGCCCTTGGCGCTGTCCGCCGCCGTGACCGCCCGCAGCGCGCGCGGCCGCGTGTCCGGTCCCTGGGGAACCTCGCGGGCCAGCTCGGCGGTTTGCCGGCGCTGCAGCCAGGGCGCCAGCGACAGCCCGCGCAGGAGGGAGCGGAAGAACGCCGGCGGCGGCCGCCAGGTGTGCTGGGTCGGCGCCAGCAGGATCCCCCGCGGAATGCTGGCGGAGCCCCCCGGCCGCTCCAGCCAGATGAGCGCCGTCTCGGCCACCACCCGCTGCGCCCAGGCGACCGGGTCGTTCTTGACGCGCTGGTCGACCAGGGCACCGGCGAGGACCGGGTCGGGGACCAGGGCGCGGCCGAGCTGGCCGGCGCCCGCGCCCAGGCCGACGGTGGCGCTCGGGGTGACCGTGTCATCCCCCGGCGGTGCGAAGCGGCTGGCATCGAGCACCACCGACTCGGTCGAGGTGCGGGCCAGGGTGCGCAGGGTCGCCGCGTCGATCGCCCCGTCCACCGGCCAGGCGACCGACAGCTCCGGCTCCTTCTCGAACCGGCTGGTGAAGCGCTGGCGGCCGGCCAGGATGGCGTCGAGGGCCGCGTTGTCGAGCCCGGCGCGGACCAGCGCCGGCAGGTCCGCGTCCGCGTAGGGGAAGGCCCCGGCCGGGCTCTGGCTGACGGCCTTGTTGAGCAGTGTGAGGCCGTGCTGGGCGGCGCGGGACTTGATGCTGCCGGCCGGCACCGTCTCGGTGCCGCCGCCGTCGGTCCGGTGGGTCCACTCGGCGCCCATGCCGGAGATCTCCTCGGCCAGCAGGGGGTCGACCATCAGGGTGGCCCAGTCCGCGTCCGGCTGGGCCAGCGCGGCCAGCATGGCGCCGAGCGGCTGGGTCCCGCCGAGCTGGGCCGCCAGGCCGCTGTCGGTGTAGATGCCGCCGGTCGAGTCGCGGTGGGAGCGCTCGTGCAGGGGCACGAGCAGGGCTGCGCGCAGCGGGTTGGCCACCCGGTCGTCGCGCAGGTACACCAGGAAGGTCCGCACGCTCGCGTCGACCTGCCCGTCCGGCCCCTGGCCGCGGGCGCGCAGGACCAGCGGGACGACCGCGCCGGCCGCGCCCTCCCCCGCCAGGTCGGGGACGGGTATGACCGGCGAGGCGACCAGCCGGTTCCCGCCCGGCTGCACGGTCACCGCCGGCACCTGGACGGTCTGGAGGAGCCGGCCGGCCGCGGCCGCGTCAGGGTTCCTGAGCACCTCCTGGAAGGCCGAGCGGGAGCGGATCGGGTCGCCGACGAGGGCCTGGACGCTCAGTTGGCCGAGGGCGACCGGGCCTCGGTTGCCGAGCGCCACCCGGAAGCGCAGCGGGGCGCGCGGCCCGACCCACTGGGACAGCTCGACCAGGCTCGCCGTGAAGGGCGCGGGCTGCTGCGGCTGCGCCTGGCCGGCCGCGGCCCCAGCGGCCGGCAGGAGGGCCAGGCCGATCGCCGCCAGCACGACAGCCAGCGCCAGCGCCACGGCGCGCCGTCCGCTCACCCGCTCGCATCCTCCCGGTCGTGCGCCTCGGGGAGGCTGGTCAGTTCCATGGTCCTCCCCGCCAGCGCGTCCGGGATCAGGTCGAGCAGCCGGCGCTCGTTGGGGAACGCCATCCGCGCTCGCGCGTCTTCGAGGCTGAACCAGGCGGCGTCCTCCATCTCGTCGTCGTGCATGGCCAGGTCGCCGCCGACGGCCCGCATCAGGAAATAGTGGACGAACTTGTGGTACCGCGTCTGCTCGGGCGCCCACACGAACCAGTAGTCGATGGTGTCGAGCGGGCCGACCATCTCGACCTCGAGGCCGGTCTCCTCGCGCACCTCTCTCAGGGCTGTCTCCGGCACCGTCTCACCGGCCTCCTGCTGGCCCTTCGGCAGGGTCCACTGCAGCGTCCCCCTGGCCGAGCGGCGGGAGACCAGGGCAACGCTGGCGTCCGGGCGGAGCTCGGCGAGCACCACGCCACCGGCCGAGACGGCCCGGGCGGTGCGCATCGGCTAGCCGTGCGCCGGCTCGCCGGGATGGCTCGCCGCAGCGAGCCAGCTCCGAGCCGGCATCCGCCCGGGCAGGTCAGCGAGTGCCATCGACCGCCTTGGTGACCTGGGAGACGACGGCGCTGGTCGCCTTGACCAGATCGGAGCCGCGCACCTTGAGGATCACGCCCGGCTCGCCGGCGGCGGTGTAGACGACGTCCTCGCCGGCGAGCCGCTCGTCGACCAGCAAGGTGGCGGGGCACTCGAGGGCGACCGGCGGGACGAACGGCAGGAGGTAGCCGGTCAGGCCGGGAGACTGGTCGGGCGTCACCGGCGCCAGGTCGCCGCGGCCGAGCAGGGAGGCGACGCCGAGGTGATCGACTTCGTCGCCGGCCGGGGCGAGCACCACGACCACACCGCGGCCGTCGGCGAACACGGTCGGCTTGCCGACCGCGACTGCCGGGAGCCCGAGCACGTCCGGGGCGGCGGCGAGGTCACGCAGCGGTCCCGGCAGCGCGGAGAGCTCATGGGGCACGTCGTCGGCGAGCAGACGGTTGCGGACGTCGATGCTGGAGCGCAATGGCTCTCCCGTGAGGTGTGCACGCACAGCCGTGCTTGCCCGAGTATAGGAGGCTCGGTTCGATCCTGCGGACGGCCGCGCGGCAGCGCACGCCGACATGCAGCCGCGTGCGCGCTGTCAACGAGGTCGTCGTGGTGGCTCCACCCGGTCAACGAGCCGGGTCGCCCGCCAATCCCAGAAGTCGCCCTCCCTGCGGGGCAGTCAGCGGGAGCCGCCCTTGCGCCCGATCTTCTGGTAGAACTCGATGCCGTAGCGCCGCTTGGTGGTCTCGCCGCCCTTCTTGCCGCCCATTCGGCCGATCTTGCCGAAGAAGTCCTCACCGTACCGTTGCTTGGTGGTCTGACCACCCTTGCGGCCGGCCTCCGCCCGAGACATCTTCCTGGTATCCACCATGCCGACCACCTCCTGTAGTTCGGTTGCCCTGTCCTCTTCTGCCTAAACCACACCAACCCGCACGGACTAGTCCGAGCGCGTACGCGGTGGTCACGAGGACCCGTTCCCAGCGGTCGGGCGTAAACCGCGCCCGACCGCGGACCGATTGTTGAGACAGGCCGGCGGCCCGTATCCCGGCCGAGGAGGGGGTGTGACAGTCCAGGAGCTGCTCCGTCACCTGGTCGAGCGGGCCGGATCCGACCTGCACCTCAAGGTTGGCGCCGTGCCCTACGTACGGATCGACGGCGAGCTGGTCCCGACCCACTTCCCCGAGCTCGCCGAGGTCGACACCGAGCGCTTCGCCTTCGAGCTGATGAGCGAGCGGCAGGCGGCCAAGTTCGTCGAGACCAACGAGGCCGACTTCGCCTACGCCATCCCCGGCGTCGGGCGCTTCCGGGTCAACGCCTTCCGCCAGCGGGGCTCGGTCGGCGTGGTCTGCCGCCGCGTCCTGCCGGGCAGCCCCGGCTTCGATGCGCTCGGCCTGCCGCCGGTGATCGCCCGCATGGCCGAGGAGCCGCGCGGGCTGATCCTGGTCACCGGTCCGACCGGGGCGGGCAAGACCACCACCACGGCGGCGATCATCGACCACATCAACACGGTGCGCCGCTGCCACGTGGTCACCGTCGAAGACCCCATCGAGATCCTCCACAACGACAAGCTGGCCGTGATCGACCAGCGCGAGGTGGGGGTGGACACGGCCGACTTCGCCACCGCCCTGAAGCACGTGGCACGGCAGGACCCTGACGTGATCTTCATCGGCGAGATGCGCGACGAGGAGACGGTCCGCGCCGCGCTGCAGGCGGCCGAGACCGGCCACCTGGTCATCTCCACCCTGCACACCGCGGACACCACCGAGACGATCAACCGCATCCTGGAGTTCTTCCCGCCGCACCAGCAACGCCAGGTGCGCCTGTCCCTGGCCGGCACGCTGCGCTGCATCGTCTCCCAGCGCCTGCTGCAGCGGGCGGACGGCCGCGGCCGCGTGCCGGCGGTCGAGGTCCTCGTCGCCACCGGCAGGGTGTTCGACCTGATCGTCGCGCCCGAGCACACGCACCTGCTGCCCGAGATCGTCGCCGAGGGCGACTTCTACGGCATGCAGACCTTCGACCAGGCGCTGCTCGCGCTCTACGGCAACGGCACCGTCACCCTGGCCGAGGCCGTGCAGACCGCGTCCAGCCCACACGACTTCCGCATCGCCGTGCAGCAGGCCGGCCTCCCCGGCTGACAGCGCCTCGCCCCGGGACCCCAGCGAATCGAGGTGCCGTCCCTCGGCGGCCGCCGATATGCTGGCCGGCATGACCTCCCTCTCCGCCGAGCAGCAGCGTGCCCTGACCGCGCTGGTCAAGGCCTCGCCCTTCGCCAAGGTGGCGCAGGAGCTCGGCCGCCGCTTCGCCGCCGGCGGCCACGAGCTGTACCTGGTCGGCGGCACCGTGCGCGACGCCCTGCTGGAGCGCTCCCCGCCCGACGTCGACTTCACCACCGACGCCTCTCCAGAGCAGATCGTGGCGCTGGTGCGCGGCTGGGACGACGGCGTCTGGCTGCAGGGCGCCCGCTACGGCACGGTCGGGGTGCGCAAGGGCGACTTCCGCCTGGAGATCACCACCTTCCGCTCGGACGTCTACCGGGAGGAGTCGCGCAAGCCCGAGGTCACCTTCGGCCGCACCATCACCGACGACCTCGCCAGGCGCGACTTCACCGTCAACGCCATGGCCGTGCGCCTGCCCGACGGCCAATTCGTCGACCCCTACGGTGGCCTGGCCGACCTGGCCGCCCGGCGCCTGCGCACGCCGTCGTCCCCTGCGGTCTCGTTCGAGGACGACCCGCTGCGCATGCTCCGCGCCGCCCGCTTCGCCGCCCAGCTCGAGCTGGCACCCACCAAGGAGACGCTGGCGGGGATTGCCGAGCGCCACGCCCGGCTGGCGATCGTCTCCCGCGAGCGCATCCGCGACGAGCTGACCAAGCTGCTGCTCGGGCGCGCGCCGGGCAAGGGCCTGTGGATCGTGGTGCAGACGGGCCTGGCCGAGGAGTTCCTGCCGGAGCTGCCGGCGCTGGCCCTCGCCCAGGACCCGGTGCACCGCCACAAGGACGTGCTGCGCCACACGATCGCGGTGGTCGAGAACGCCACCGCGTTCGACGCCGACGAGCCGGACCTGGTGCTGCGCATGGCCGCGCTGCTGCACGACATCGGCAAGCCCCGCACCCGGCGCATCGGGCCGGAGGGGGTCAGCTTCCACCTGCACGAGGTGGTCGGCGCGAAGATGGCCGAGCGGCGCCTCACCGAGCTGCGCTACCCGCAGCAGCAGATCGCCGCCGTGCGCACCCTGGTCGCCCTGCACCTGCGCTTCCACACCTACCGGCTGGGCTGGACGGACTCGGCGGTACGGCGCTACGTGCGCGACGCCGGGCCGCTGCTCGACCGGCTCAACTTCCTGGTCCGCTCCGACTGCACCACCCGCAACGTCTTCAGGGCGCGCCAGCTCTCCGCGGCCATGGACGAGCTGGAAGAGCGCATCGCGCGCCTGGAAGCCGAGGAGGAGCTGGCCAAGATCCGCCCGCCGCTGGACGGGCGGCAGATCATGGAGCTGCTCGGCATCGGCCCCGGCCCGCTGGTCGGCCGCGCCCGCGACTACCTGCTCGAGCTGCGCCTGGACCGCGGTCCGGTGAGCGAGCAGGAGGCCACCGAGGCCCTGCTCGCCTGGGCCGCCGAGCACGACGTCGCCCCCGGCGCTCCCTCGTCAGGGTAGCCGCAGCACCACGCCCTCGTCGGGGGCAAGCTCGAGGGGATCCAGCGGGACCGGGCCGGGGCGCCGGTCCGGGTCGGTGGCCAGCTCCAGCCGGCCCTCGCCGGCCCGCGGGATCCCCGGGGTGAGGGTGCGCGGGTGGCCGCTGAAGTTCAGGGCCACCAGCAGCCGTTCCTCACCGGCCTCGCGCAGGTAGGCGAAGACCCCCTCGGGAGCGTCCAGTGGCCGGTAGCCGCCGTGGCGCAGCGCCGCCGAGCCCTTGCGGTACCAGACGAGCCGGCGGTACAGGCTCAGCATCGAGCGCGGGTCGTCGCGCTGGGCCGCGACGCTGACGCCCTCGGCGGCGCTGCGCGCCACGGGCAGCCAGGGGTCGCCGGTGGTGAAGCCCGCCGAAGGCCCGCCGTCCCACTGCATCGGGGTCCGCTCCGGGTCGCGGCCGTCGACGTCGACCACCCGGTCCTCCGGGATCTCCCCGTCGGTCATGCCCAGCTCCTCGCCGTAGTAGAGGAAGGGCGTGCCGCGCAGGGTCAGCAGCATCATGGCGGCCACGCGGGAGCGGACGGCGCCGTCGCCGTCGGAGCCGTAGCGCGTGGCGGTGCGCGAGACGTCGTGGTTGGAGAGGGTGTAGTCGGGCCAGGCACCGCCGGGCAGGAGCGACTCCCAGCGGTCGGCCTCGGCGCGGAACGCCTCGGCGCGCCAGGGCTGCCACAGGAACGAGAAGTTGAAGGCCAGGTGGAGCTCGTCGGCGGCCTCGCCGTAGTAGCGCGCCACCACGGCCGGGTCGAGCAGGTAGACCTCGCCGACCGCCATGCGGTCGTCGTAGGCGTCCAGGGTGCGGCGGAAGATGCGCAGGATCTCGTGGACCTCGGGCCAGTCCTCGTCGTAGCGGCGGGCCTTCTTCCGCGCCAGGATGCGGGCGAGGGTGGGACCGTCGACGTCCTCGCCGCCGGCCTCGCCGTCGAGCTCGACCAGCGGGTTGTCGTGCAGCTCCGGGTCCTTGCCGAGGCGGTGGACCACGTCGATGCGGAAGCCGTCCACGCCCCGGTCCAGCCAGAAGCGCATGACCTTGTCCATGGCCTCCCGCACCTCGGGGTTCCACCAGTTCAGGTCGGGCTGCTGCGGCAGGAAGGAGTGCAGGTACCACTGGCCGGTCGGCCGGTCGAAGGTCCACGCCGGCCCGACCCGCGGGAACGCGCTCGACCAGTTGTTGGGCGGCGAGCCGTCCGGCTTGGAGTCGCCCCAGACGTACCAGTGCCGCTTGGGGCTCTCGCGGCTCGAGCGGGACTCCTCGAACCAGGGGTGCTTGTCGGAGGTGTGGTTGGGGACCAGGTCGACGATCACCCGGATGCCGCGGGCGTGCGCCTCGGCGACCAGCCGGTCGAAGTCGGCCAGGGTGCCGAAATCGGGGTGGACGTCGCAGAAGTCGGCCACGTCGTAGCCGAAGTCCTTCATCGGCGACGGGTAGAACGGCGACAGCCAGATGGCGTCGACGCCGAGCGACGCGGGCGTGCCGTCGTTCAGGTAGTCCAGCCTGGCCGTGATCCCCGGCAGGTCGCCGACTCCGTCACCGTCGGAGTCGGCGAAGCTGCGCGGGTAGATCTGGTACACGACACCGTGCTTCCACCAGTCGCCAGTCGCCACGTGCTCTTCCTCCTGCGTCTGCTGGGCCTTTGGGCCAGGCTACACAGGGGGCAGGGTGCCCGAGACCGTGTCGGCGATGAACTCCTCCACCGCCCTGCGGGCCACGTCGTCGGTGTACTGCACCGGCGGCGATTTCATGAAGTAGGAGGCCGGCCCGAGCAGCGGCCCGCCGGTGCCACGGTCGAGCGCCAGCTTGGCGCAGCGCACCGCGTCGATCACCACGCCGGCGGAGTTGGGGGAGTCCCAGACCTCGAGCTTGAGCTCCAGGTTGAGCGGCACGTCGCCGAAGGCGCGGCCCTCCACGCGGATGTAGGCCCACTTGCGGTCGGTCAGCCAGGGCACGTGGTCGCTCGGGCCCACGTGCACGTTGTCCTTGCCGAGGTCGCGCTGGATCTGCGAGGTGACCGCCTGGGTCTTGGAGATCTTCTTGGACTCAAGGCGCTTGCGCTCCAGCATGTTCAAGAAGTCCATGTTGCCGCCGAAGTTGAGCTGGTAGGTCCGGTCGACGCGGACGCCCCGGTCCTCCATCAGGCGCGCGAGCACACGGTGGACGATGGTCGCGCCGACCTGCGACTTGATGTCGTCGCCGATGATCGGCACGCCGGCCTCGGTGAAGCGGTCGGCCCACTCGGGCGTGCTGGCGATGAACACCGGCAGGCAGTTGACGAAGGCCACGCCCGCCTTCAGCGCCTCCGCGGCGTAGAAGCGGGCGGCCTCCTCCGAGCCCACCGGGAGGTAGCAGACGAGCACGTCGGCGTGGGCGGCGGTCAGCGCCTGGGCCACCTCGACCGTATGCGCCTCGGACTCCTGGATGGTCTCGGCGTAGTAGCTGCCGATCCCGTCGAGGGTCGGGCCGCGCTGCACCTCGACCCCGAGCGGCGGCACGTCGGCAAAGCGGACGGTGTTGTTCTCGCTGGCGAAGATCGCCTCGGAGAGGTCGCGCCCCACCTTCTTGGCGTCGACGTCGAAGGCGGCGACGAACTCCAGGTCCCGCACGTGGTAACCGCCGAGGTCCACGTGCATCAGGCCGGGGACGTCGTCGCCCGGCTCGGCGTCCGCGTAGTAGCGCACGCCCTGCACCAGCGACGAGGCGCAGTTGCCCACGCCAACGATCGCGACGCGTACGGTTCCCATCGGTCTCGGTTCTCCTCCCTGAGGCGCGACCGGCCACGGCAGCGCACGGCTGGGCCAGTCGGGGGGGTCGGCAGGGTTGCCTGAACCTACTGGTTGGACACCACCTTGGCGTCCGGCCGGGTCTGGTCCTGGCCCTCCCGGGCCAATAGCTCCTTGAGGGCCTGCGAGCTGGCCGGGGTCGCCTTGCGCGGGGTTCCGCGCAGGCTGGAGTCCCGCTCGGCCGCGATCAGCCGGTCGAGCCAGGCAACCTCCCGCTCGCGCTCGTCCAGTCCGTGGTCCATCAGCTCGAGGGTGTAGGCGTCCATGCGCTCGCGCGCCGCGCGCAGCGACGCACGCAGGTCGGCCAGCCGTTCCTGTACGTAGCTCCGGCGCCGCTCGAGCTGGTAGAGGCGGGTCTCGGGGCCGAGGTACCGGAAGAAGGCGAGCCGCAGAGGGAAGCGGTCCTGCTCGAGGTCGTGCACGTCGGCCGTCTCGAGCAGTTTCTGGAACAGCTCCTGGCCACCGGGCGTCAGGTGGTACACGTGCTTCTTGCGCGAGGTGAAGCCGGACTCCTCGACCCCGAGCGCGCCGTCGGCCGCCAGGCGCTTGAGGCACGGGTAGAGCGAGCCGAAGCTGACGCGCCAGAACACGCCGAGTTTCAAGCCGAGCTGCTTGCGAAGCTCGTAGCCGGACATGGGGGCCTCCTTGAGCAGGCCGAGAACGGCGAGTTCAAGCACGGGGGCGACCCTCCCGGTGGCACTCGGACGACGATCTGCAGTCTTGCCGCACTTGCCGGCGATACTCCGGAACGTCGGCAGACGATCGAGCCGGACTATCGACTCGATGTATCGGATCGATCTATCGCGAAGCTAGATCCATGACCCGAGTCCTGTCAACTCGGTGGCCTGGCTGTGGCCAAGCCGTGGCCGAGCCGTTAAGGTCGACACGCCTGGGTAGACTGGTCGCCCGGGTGTTGTCCCGGTATCCCGGTCCCTGACCCGTATTCAGCCATGCAGCTCATCGACTACACCTTGGCCAAGAAGGCGAAGCTCCTGCAGCTCCGCGGTGGGCGGCTGTCCCGCGACGAGGTCTGCGACGCCCACCCTGAGCTGCTGCGCGCCGCCCGCAACGTCGGCGAGCGCGCCAGCCGCCCCTGCCCCGTCTGCGACGAGCCCTGCCTGGTGCACGTCAACTACGTCTTCGGCGACGCCCTGCGCCAGGAGTCGGGCCGCGTCTGGCCCCGCGCCCGCCTCGGCGACCTGCACCGTTCGGCCGAGGAGTTCGCCTGCTACGTGGTCGAGGTCTGCACCGCCTGCTACTGGAACCACCTCGCGCAGCGCTACCTGTTCCAGCGCCGCAACGCGGGCTGAGAACCCCCGCTCCGCCACGAAGAGAAGCTTTTCCGATCCTGCGGTAGAGTCGTCGGCCATGGCTGCACGCACGACGACGACGCCTGGGATGACGCCGCGCGTTGCCAGGCTCTCGACCCCCCCGCCACGCTCGCGGCTCCGCCGCATGCTGCGCTGGTCGCTCTGGCTGGCCGTGCCGGTCGCGGCGGTCGTGATCGGGGGCGTGGTCGGCGTGCTCTACACCTTCGCCAACGTCCCCCTGCCCGAGAAGGCGCCCACGGCGCAGCTGATCATCCTCCAGGACAGGTACGGGCACCAGCTCACCACCCTGGCCCCCGAGGAGAACCGGCGCGAGGTCCCCGTCGAGACGATCTCGCCGAACATGAAGGCGGCCGTGCTGGCCGCCGAGGACCGCGAGTTCTTCCACCACGGCGCCATCTCCTACCGCGGCCTGGCCCGCGCCGCCTTCGCCAACGTCGTCCAGCGCCGCGTCGCCCAGGGCGGCTCCACCATCACCCAGCAGTACGTCAAGAACGCCATCCCCGACGTGGGCCGCGAGCGGACGATGTTCCGCAAGCTCAAAGAGGCGATCATGGCGGTCAAGCTGGAGCGGAAGTACTCCAAGGAGCAGATCCTCGGCTTCTACCTGAACACGATCTACTTCGGCCGCGGCGCCTACGGGGTCGAGGCGGCGGCCCGGACCTACTTCCCCGGGGCCGGCAAGCGGCCCGACACGACCGCCAAGAACCTCACCCCGGCCCAGGCCGCCTTCCTCGCCGGCGCGATCCGCAGCCCCGAGTTCTACTCCAAGCCGGAGAACGCCCAAGCCGCCAGGGCGAGGCGCAACATCGTCCTGCGGAACATGGCCCAGCAAGGGTCGCTGAGTCCGGAGGTGGCGGCCAGGGCCATGGCCGTGCCGCTCGGCGTCACCACGGACAAGCCGGGCAAGTCGGGGATCGCCCGCTCGCCCGCGCCCTACTTCCTGGAGAAGGTCCGCCAGCAGCTGGTCGACCGGCTCGGCCAGCAGCGGGTCAACCTGGGTGGCTTCAAGGTCATCACCACCCTCGACCCGCGCATGCAGGGCGCGGCGGCCACCGCCGTCGGCCAGGTCCTCACGCGGCCGGGGGACCCGGAGGCCTCGGTGGTCGCGATCGACCCGAAGAGCGGCGCCGTCCGCGCCATGTATGGCGGGCGCAACTACCAGAAGCAGCAGTTCAACCTCGCCACCGACGCGATGCGCCAGGCCGGCTCGACGATGAAGCCGTTCGTGCTCGAGCAGTGGCTGAACGACGGCAACTCGGTCAGGGCGTCCTTCAACGGGCCACCCAAGATCGTCATCGACGGCCAGCAGATCCACAACTACGGCGACGAGTCCTACGGCCAGGTGGACCTGATGAAGGCCACCAGGGATTCCATCAACACCGTCTACATGCAGCTCATCCTGAAGACCCAGCCGTCGCGCGTGGCCACGCTGGCCCGCAGCACCGGCGTGGACGCCATCCTGTCGTCGACCGAGAAGCGTCCCAACCTGACCGCGCATCCCTCGCTCGCCCTCGGCGCCAGCGGCGTGAGCACCCTGCAGCTCGCCTCCGCCTACGGCACCTGGGCCTACCGCGGCGTCCACATGCAGCCCTACCTGATCGAGGGGATCACCGACCTCGCCGACCGGCGCATCGAGCTGCTGGACCAGCACGGCCGCAAGTTCGGCACCCACCAGGTGCAGAGCCGCCGGGTGGTCGACCAGAGCGTCGCCGACACCATCAACAGCGCCCTGCGGGGCGTGGTCGAGCACGGCACCGGCACCGCCGCCCAGATCGGCCGCCCGGCCGCCGGCAAGACCGGCACCACCAACGACTACACCGACGCCCGCTTCGTGGGCTACACGCCCGACCTGGTCGCCTCCGTCTGGATGGGCTACAAGGACGAGCGCCACAAGCTGCTGAACGTGCACGGCATCCCGCGGGTCTCCGGCGGCTCGCTGCCCGCGGTGATGTGGCGCGACTTCATGTCGAGGGCGCTGTTCGGCGCGAAGCCGACCCCCTTCGCCGAGCCCGATCTGAGCACCGCCAAGGGCCAGGCGCTGAACGCGACCACCTCCACCGCCGCGCCGCAGACCACCGCCGCGCCCGCCACCACGGTGCCGCGCACCACCAACCCGCCGAGCACCACCGCGCCGGGGCCCACCTCCTCCACCGTGCAGCTGCCAACCTCGACCGTCCCGAAGTCGACCAGGCCGCCCCAGGAGGCGTCCGAGCCGCCGGCCGAACCGCCCCTCGGCGGCGGGTAGGCGGGCGAGCGCGTGCGACGGGTCGCCTCGGTGGTACGGGCGGCCGTGGGGGGCGAGATGCGGCGGTCCTGGTCGCCCCGGCGGACCGCCCTCCTGCTCCTGGGTCTGTGGGCGCTGACCCGGGTGGTGCTGCTGGTGGTCTCGCTCCACCCGCGCGTCTACTCCGCCGCGCTCTTCGGTGACGTGCGCCTCTACGGCGCCAAGGTGGAGCGGATGTTCCAGGGGGAGCTCCCCTACCGGGACGTGGCGATCGAGTACCCGCCGGGCAGCGTGCCGTTCACCATCCTGCCGGCGCTCGCCGTCGGGACCGGCGCCCACTACCGCCTCGCCTTCGCGGTCGAGATGCTGGCCGTCGACGCGCTCGGCTACTACGCCGCGACGAGGCTGGCGCGGCTGATCGACGCGGGCCGCCGCCGCATCCCGCTCGCCTGGGTGTTCGGCATGCTGGCCGTCGGGCCGCTGCTGCTGCTCCGCTTCGACCTGGTGCCGGCGGTCTGCGTGCTGCTCGCGGTGGTGCTGGCCGCCGAGGGGCGGCCCGGCGCGGCGGCCGCCGCGCTCGGCTACGGCACCGCGGCCAAGCTCTACCCGGTGGTGCTCGCCCCCCTGCTGGTCCTCGGGCTGGTGCCGGCGCTGGGCTGGTGGCGGTCGCTGCGCCGCACGGTGCCCGCCTTCCTGGCCGGCTTCGCGGTCACGGTGGTCCCGGCCCTGATCCTGTCGCCCTCGGGCACGCTCGGGGCGGTCCTGTACCACGTCGCCCGCGGGGTGCAGATCGAGAGCCTCTGGGCCAGCGCGATCGGCATCGCCCACGTGGTGGCCGGGCTGCCGGCCCACACCGTGGTCGGCTTCGGTGCCTACGACCTCGACTCCGGTGTCTCCGGCGCGGCCAAGGTCCTCAGCAGCGCCCTGACCCTGGTCGTCCTCGCCGCCGCGGCATGGCTGGTGTGGCGGCGCTCGCGCCGCCGGGGTGGGCTCGGCCCGACCGACTGGGCCGGGGTGATGACGCTCGGCGTGTTCGCCTTCGTGCTGCCGACCCGGGTGCTGTCACCGCAGTACCTGGTCTGGCTCTTCGCCCCCATGGTCGGCCTGGCCGAGCGCCGGCTCGGCCGCCGCGCCCTCTGGCTGCTCGGCGGTGCCGCGCTCCTGAGCCAGGTGATCTTCCCCTTCCGCTACAACCAGCTGCGCCACCTCGCCGCCTTCGACGTCGGCCTGCTCGCCGTCCGCAACCTGCTGCTCCTGTGGGCCTGCGCGCTGGTCGTCCGCGCCCTCGCCGGCGGCCCCGACGCCGACCCCGCCGGCGCGGCCGCCGGCGGCACGACGACCCCGGCTCGCGACGGGGACGGTGAGCCCGGCCCGGCCGTCCTCGCCAACGGGAACCCGGGCCCCGACCCGGCCGCGTCCCGGGAGGCGGGTGCCGGGCCGGACCGTGCGGCACCCGGGGAGGTGGGCGGCGCCTTGGGAGGCGGGCCGGGGGCCGGCCGCGAGGCCGGGACGACCTCTGGGGCGGACGCCGCCGCGGGCAGGACCTGACCCGGGCCCTGTGGACGGATGGGCACGATTGTCGCAGGAAGATGGCAGAATGTGACCATGGCTGGGAACACATGTTCGGTAGATGGACGGACCTCGAACGGACCGGCGAGTGGAGCCTCGGCTCGTTGCCGAGTGGAGCACGACGCTGTTACCCTCGGTCGGCTTCACGCTCCTGCTCCCGCTAGGGGGCCGCACAGTCCAAAGGAGGTGACATGCGCAAGTACGAGGTCATGCTCATCGTCGATCCCAGCCTGGAAGACAAGGACGCCAAGGCTGCGGTCGACAGGTACCTCAAGACGATCACCAGCCGGGACGGCAAGGTCCTCGAGGTCGATCACTGGGGCAAGCGCCGCTTCGCCTACGAGATCCGGCACATCAACGAGGGCTATTACTCGGTGGTCACGATCGAGGCCGAGACCGAGACGGTGGACGAGTTCTCCCGTGTGCTCGGCCTGGCCGACAACGTGATCCGGCACAAGGTCGTCCGGCCGGAGGCCGCCGCCTGAGACGGCAGCCGACGACGTTCTCCTTCCCCGCCAGGCCCTTCCGGGGCCTCGTCCATGCAGGTCGTGCCCGGCCATGGCCGGCGCGGGATGTGAGTGAGGTGTACAGGTGGCAAGTGACAACCAGGTCGTGCTCGTCGGCAACCTGACCGCCGATCCCGAGCTGAAGTTCACGTCCAACGGCGTCGCGGTGGCCAACTTCCGGCTCGCCGTGACTCCCCGGGTGCGCGACGGCGACACCTGGAGGGACGGCGACACGTCGTTCTTCCGCGTCAACGTCTGGCGCCAGCAGGCTACGAACATCGCCGACACCCTGCAGAAGGGCATGCGGGTGGTGGTCGTGGGCCGGCTGCGCATGCGCTCCTGGGAGACGCCCGAGGGCGAGCAGCGCTCGGTGACCGAGGTCGAGGCCGACGAGATCGGCCCGAGCCTGAAGTTCGCCACCGCCAAGGTGGAGCGCTCCTCCTACAGCGGTGGCGGCGGCGGTGGCGGCGACGACTCGGCCGCCGCCAGCCGCGGCGGCGGCCAGTTCAGCGACGAGCCGCCGTTCTGAGACACGGCACGGCCGGAGCGCCCGGCGCGCTCCGGCCAGGAGGCGACACAGCGAATGCCCAAGAGCACGTTCCAGCGAAAGCCCAAGCGCAAGTTCTGCCAGTTCTGCGCTGACAAGCAGGACTACGTCGACTACAAGGACATCAACCTGCTGCGCAAGTTCATGAGCGACCGGGGCAAGATCCGCGCCCGCCGGGTCACCGGTAACTGCGCGCAGCACCAGCGAGACGTGGCCACCGCGATCAAGAACGCCCGAGAGATGGCGCTGCTGCCCTACTCCATCCGCTGAGAGGAAGTCGTGAAGGTCATCCTGAACCAGGAGGTCCGCGGGGTCGGCGCCCCAGGGGACATCGTCGACGTGGCCGACGGCTACGGTCGCAACTACCTGCTGCCACGCAACCTGGCCCGGCTCGCCACACCGGGCGCCGTGCGCCAGGCCGAGGGCATCCGTTCCCGCCGGGTCGCCCGTGAGGTCGCCGACCTCGAGCAGGCCCGCACGATCGCGGCCCACCTCGAGTCGCTCCGCGTGGTGATCCCGGCCAAGGCCGGCACGGAGGGCAGGCTGTTCGGCTCCGTGACCACCCCGCAGATCGTCGAGGCGGTCGAGCGCACCGGCGGCACCACCATCGACCGCCGGCGCATCCACCTCGACGCGCCCATCAAGCAGGTCGGCGGTCACCAGGTGACCGTCCGCCTCCACCCCGAGGTCGAGGCGACCGTGAACCTGGAGATCGTGGCCACGTAGACGACGGCCGCACCGGCACCGTGGCAAGGAGAGGCAGCAGATGGCAATCCGCCACCAGGTAGCCGAAGGCGGTTCGCCAGGCGACGGCTCGTCGTCGTACGAGCGCGTCCCGCCGCACAACATCGAGGCCGAGGAGAGCGTCCTCGGCTCGATGCTGCTGTCCAAGGACGCCATCGCCGAGGTTCTCGAGCTCCTCAGCGAGGAGGACTTCTACCGCCCGGCCCACCGCACCGTCTTCCGCACCGTGCTCGACCTCTACTCCCGAGGCCAGGCGGTCGACGCCGTGACCGTGGCCGAGCACCTGCGCCGCGACGGGGTGCTGCAGGACATCGGCGGTGCGCCCTTCCTGTTCACGCTCGTGTCCGGGGTGCCGACCGCGGCGAACTCCGGCTACTACGCGCGCATCGTCAAGGAAGCGGGCACCCTGCGCCGCCTGATCGACGTCGGCACCCGCATCGTGCAGCTCGGCTTCGAGACGCCCCAGGACACCGAGCGCGCCGTCGACCTGGCCGAGTCGCTCGTCTACCAGGTCGCCCAGGGCCGGGTCAGCGAGGACTACCAGAGCCTCCGCGAGGTCCTCACCGGCACCCTGGAGGCGATCGAGCGCCTGCACGACGACCGCCGCGAGATCACCGGCATCCCCACCGGCTTCCCCGACCTCGACCGCCTCACCTCGGGCCTGCAGAACTCCAACCTGGTCATCGTCGCGGCGAGACCCGCCGTGGGGAAGTCGACCCTGGGGCTAGATTTTGCCCGGCACGCGGCCGTGCGGTCGCAGGTGCCGACGGTGGTGTTCTCGCTCGAGATGAGCAAGACCGAGTTGGTGCAGCGGCTCATGTGCGCCGAGTGCACGGTGGACATGCAACGGTTGCGCACCGGGCGGATGGAGGAGTCGGACTGGACGCGCCTGACCCGTTCGCTCGGCAAGCTGGCCGAGGCGCCGCTGTTCATCGACGACTCGGCCTCCGTGACGATGATGGAGATCCGCGCCAAGTGCCGCCGGCTCAAGCAGCGCCACGGCCTCGGCCTGGTGGTCGTCGACTACCTGCAGCTCATGCAGCCCGCCAAGCGCTTCGACAACCGCCAGCAGGAGGTCAGCGAGATCTCCCGCTCCCTCAAGCTCCTCGCCAAGGAGCTCGAGGTGCCGGTGGTCGCCATCTCCCAGCTCTCCCGCCAGCCGGAGAGCCGCTCCGACCGGCGACCACTTTTGAGTGACCTACGCGAAAGCGGCTGCCTGACGGCTGACACGAGGGTCACCCGCGCCGACACCGGTGCAGAGGTGAGCCTCGGCGAGCTGCTGCTCAGTGGTGAGCGGGACATCCCGGTCTGGACGTTGGACGACGACTTCCGCCTGGTCCGCGGGACGATGACGCACGTGTTCTCTAGCGGGATCAAGCCCGTCTTCGAACTCCGCCTCGCCTCCGGCCGCCACGTCAAGGCCAGCGCCAACCACCCTTTCCTGACCCTCGACGGCTGGCGCCAGCTGGCCGATCTTGCGGTTGGCGACCGCTTGGCCATTCCCCGCACGGTCCCGGAGCCAAGCGACTCCACAGCCTGGCCAGAGCCAGAGATCGTGATGCTGGCCCACATGCTGGGCGATGGCTGCTTTGTGTCTCGGCAGCCCCTTCACTACACAAGCGCGGATCCCGCCAACCTCGAAGCCGTGGAGCAGGCGGCTGCACACTTTGGCGTCACGCCTCGTAGAGTGGCCCAGAAGACCTGGTCACATGTTTACCTTCCCGCCCCCTTCAAGCTCACGCACGGCAAGCGGAATCCCGTCGCGGCCTGGCTCGACCGTTTTGGACTCTACGGCCTGCGGAGCTACGAGAAATTCATCCCTGCGGAAGTGTTCCGCCTCCCTAGCTCACAGATCGCTCTGTTCATCCGCCATCTCTGGGCGACCGATGGGAGCGTGCGCCTGGATGGCCGGTTGGGGCGGATCTACTACGCGTCTACCAGTCGCCGCCTAGTTGATGATCTCCAGTCGCTGCTGCTCCGCTTGGACATCCGCGGCCGAGTCAAGCGGGTGCAGAAGGCAGGCTATCGGCCCGGGTATCACCTCCACCTGTTCGGCGCCGAGAACCAGCTACGCTTCCTCGAACTGGTCGGGATCCACGGCGCCCGAGGGGCGGCCGTGGAGCCGCTCGCCACCATGCTGCGCATGATGCTCCCCAAGGCGAACACCAACCTCGATACCATTCCGAAGGAGGTCTGGGCGGCCGTACGCCTGCGGATGCGGGCCGTCGGCGTCACGGCCCGTGCCCTACAGGCCGCCATCGGCACCCACTACTGTGGTAGTGCTCTTTACAAGGGAGCGCCGGGTCGCTCCCGGCTGGCACGGGTAGCTTCGGTGCTCCAAGACGACCGCATGACTCAACTGGCCACCTCTGATGTGTTCTGGGATTCGATCGTGGGTATGACAAGGAGACCGAGCGCAAGGGCGAGGCCGACCTGATCCTGGCCAAGCACCGCAACGGTCCCACCGACACGGTGGTGGTCACCTTCCAGGGCCAGTACTCCCGCTTCTTCCCAATGGCCCCGCGCAGCATGTGAGCGGCCGAGTTCTTCCTGCCCGACCGGAAGCTGTATGAGAAGTTCGGGTTCGATTACTGCCAGCCGTTCGCGGACTACCGGCCCGACCCGTACAGCGTGTTCATGACAAGGGTGCTCTAAGAGAGGGCTTCACAGACCCTTGCCGCCGACCGGCCGGACCTCGATCTGCTCGGGCATGCCCTCCAGGAGTGGCATCGCCTGCTCCACGAACGGCCGCAGCTCAGGCGCCTTCAGCGCCTCGGCGTGGGCTTCCTGGCTGGTCCATAGGTCGACAACCCAGATGAGGTTGGGATCATCCGTGGATTCGCTGACGAGATACAGCTGACAGGCTGGATTGTCGTCGAAGAGCTTGCCCGATTCGAGCAAGATCTCCACCACGCGCTGGCGCTGGCCAGGCTTGGCGGTGAGTCGGTTGAGGAGCACGTGAGCCATGCGCGGCACCCTACCTCCGCGCTCCCTGGTCGTCCACCACGAGCAGCTCGTGCCATATGGGGTGGGGGTGGCGGCGGATGACCGCCGCCACCCGCGCGGAGGGTGCGCCTACCGCTCGTCGACGATCTCGCCGTCGACGGCGGTGGCGTCCCGGGTGAGGGACATCGCCTCGCGGGCCTCGGGGAACCTCGCCATGTCGGCGAGGGCCGCCTGCATCTGCTCGGCGGAGTCCCAGCGCCAGATGTCGGTGAAGGTTCCGTCCTCGAGCCGGGTGAGCCGGGCCTCGGCCAGGCCGGGGTGGGCCGCCCGGATGGCGGCGATCAGCGTGGCCCGCCGGGCGATCAGCTCGTCGAGGTCGGCCGGGTCGACGGTGTAGCGGTGGTTCCTGACGACTGCCATGTCGATTCCTTTCTCGGCTCGTCACTGCTTGGGTGTGCGTGCGTCCCCAGGGGTGTCAGGAGGTGGAGTCGAGCCATTCCTGGAACGTCGGGCCGGCGAGGGTGGCGTCCGGGCCGGGCAGCAGGAGGCCTTTCTCGTAGAGGTCGTGGTCCGGGTCGTCCGGGGCGCTCACGGCCTCGATCTTCACCGCGTGACCGCGCCGGGCCACGAACAGGTTCGCGATGTCGACGAAATCTTCCTCGCGCGGACCGGCGATCTCCAGGATCGGTGCCTCGGCCGATCCCTGTGGTGGCACCGGTTCGGGGTCGGTGGCCAGGTCGGCGAGCGCCTCGGCGACGGCCCTGGCGGCGACCAGCTGGGTGCGCATCCTGGGCACGTAGCAGACCTCGCCCTGCATCCCCCACTCCACCATCTGCGCGACGAACTCGTGGAACTGCGCCGCGCGCAGGATGCGGACCGGGATGGGGCCCGACAGGTGGGCCTTCTCGTGGGCGAACTTCGCCGCGCCGTAGCCCGAGGTGAACCGGTCGCACCCGATGATGGACACCACGACCATCCGCTGCACGCCGGCCCGGACGCCGGCCTCGTGCAGTCCCCGGTGACCACGTCCACGCCGCGGGAACGCGCCATCGCGACGACGTCGTGTCCCCTGGCCTCGAGCACGTCGACGACGTGGCGGCCGACCCTGCCGGTCGCCCCCGCGACCGCAATCTTCCTGCGTGCCTGCATGATCATGCTCCTCGAAGGTCTTCAGGTGCCGGGCTGTCACACCGGCCAGGTTTCCTCGGTCAGTGCTATGACACGGCCCGACGAGAGAATGTGACCGATGGACGAGGGCGACTGGCTGGCCGAGCGGTTCGAGGACCACCGGACCCATCTGCGGGCCGTGGCCTACCGGATGCTCGGCTCGCGGAGCGAGGCGACCGGCGTACCGCACGGCATGCGCCAGTGACATCCTCTGCCCCGCGGACCACGCCCATTCGAGCTCTTCGGGATCGAGCGCCTCGGCGACCGCCGCTAGCCGGTTGGCAACCGGCCAGCGGCTGGGGCTCGCTCAGATTCGGGTGGTGGCCGGCGGGGTCACTGGTCGTTCGTGGCCGCCTTGGCGAAGAGCTCCAGGAGGCTGGTCCAGCCGCCGCCCTGGACGGCGATCACGTCGTGGATCGCCTGGCCGCCGACGAGCCGGTCGAGCAGCCGGTGTTCCAGCTCGACCGTGGTCTGCCCGGCTCCGTCCGCGGTGAACCGCACCTCGATCTCGCTGGCGTGCTCGGGATCGGGGTCGTACTGCCATTCGCCGTTGATCTGCCAGGTGACGACGAGCCGGTGCGGCGGCTCCCAGGCCAGCACCCGGCCCCAGTCGCACTCGCTGCCGTCGACGCCTCGCTCGTACCACCGTCCGCCTTCACGCGGCTCCATGATGGCCTGGGCCATGTCCGCCTTGCCGATGTGATAGTCGGCCGGCCACCAGGTGTGGAACGAGTCGGTGAAGACGCGGAACGCTCGCTCGACCGGCACGCCGACGGTGACCGTTCCGTGGATCGCCGGGATCGTCTTCGCGGTGCTCATCCATCCTCCTCTTCGGGGTCGACGGGAGCCGCCTCCGTGGCCTTTTGAAAAGCCGTGAGCGCGTCGTCCCAGATGCGGTCCAGGTAGGCGCGCAGCGCGGTCACGCCATCCGGGTTGAGCCGGTAGACGCGGCGCGTGCCCTCGGCCCGGCTGACCACCAGGCCGCCGTCCTTGAGCACGCGAAGGTGCTGGGACACCGCCGGCCGGCTGATCGGCAGTTGCTGGGCCAGCTCACCCACCGAGCACGGGCGTCGAGCCAGCAGCTCGAAGATCGCGCGCCGGGTCGGGTCGCCGAGCAGACCGAGACCAGCAACTCCGTAAGTGTCCACGAACGTAAGCCTACACTTACCATCACGCCGGCACAAGCGGTGAGCGTGGCGCGCGGGCGCCCTTGCCGTCGCCCACCAGGTGGTCGAAGATCGAGGGCATGTGTCGCAACATCACCACACTCCGGGGGCTGGAACCGCCCCCCACCACGGAAGAGATCGAGGCCGCCGCGCGCCAGTACGTCCGCAAGGTCAGCGGCATCACCCACCCGACCGCCGCGACCGACGAGGTGTTCGAGCAGGCGGTCGCCACGGTCGCCCGCGCGACCGCCGAGGTGCTGCGCGAGCTGCCGCCACGACGCCAGCCTCCCAAGAACGTCCCACCCTTGCGCCGGCCCGAGGTGCGCGCCCGCATGACCTGAGGCGGCCGCGGGCGCCGAGGCCTGTCGCGTCGCCGCGACGGGCCGGTGGCCGGTGGTCACACGGCCAGGCGTTGCGCGAGGCCGGGGTAGTCGCGGACCAGGCCCTCCTGGTCGAACTCGATCGTGGCCTGGAAATCGCCGCTGGCGAAGTCGATCGCCGCGCCGCCGTCGGGCGCGGGACCGCGCGCGGTGTAGCGCTGGGGCGAGACGTGGAGGGTGAGCTCGGGCACGGCGACCCACGCCATGACCAGGTCGACGCTGTGGGGCTCGCCGCGCCGCGCCGCGGCGACCAGGTCGTGGCGCAGCACCGGCATCGTGTTGGTGAACGGGCAGAGCGCGAGGTCGCAGTCGAGGGCGCCGTCGAGCCCGTCGGCGTCGAGCCGCTCGGCGGGCAGCCCTTCCTCGTGGCGCACCGCCAGCCAGGTGCCGCCGTCGCGGCCGAGGACGAGCGAGCGGGACCAGCCGTCGCCGCGCGTGCGCACCGAGAGGCTCCGGGTGACCCAGGCGGGGCCGGTCTGTAGCACCCAGTCCACCACGTAGTCCGCCACGGTGCTGGTCCCGCGCGCGGACAGGCTGTCGTCACCGAAGGCGACCTGCGCGGCGTCCACCCGCACCGGGTCCGGTCCTCTCCACGCCAGTGTCCGCGTCTCCCCCACAGCCACGCGCTCACCTCTGTCCGTCGCGTCCAGGCGTCCACGGTAGCCTGTCACCACGCCACGACCGACGGCTCGGGCCGGGCCGCTTCCGGTCTGCTCGATGCCACGGTCGGAGAGGCGTCTCCACCCGGAGGTGCGCCACGGCTTGGCGGGGCGGTCGCCCTGGGGGGGCTCGCTCGAGGGTGTCCTAGGCCTGTGCCGGCTCCGTCTCCTTCGAGTCGGCGCAGTCCTCGGCGCCGGGCTCTGCCTCCGCGGGCGCTTCGTCGCCGGCTCGCGGGCGCAGGAGGGTCGCGGTGATGACGACGGCGGCGATCACCAGGCCGACGCCGACCGCGAGCGCGAGGTGGTAGCCGCCGGTCAGCGCGGACGCCGGGGAGTCACCGCGGCCGAGCAGGGCGTTGCTGCGGGTGGTCGAGAGGGTGGTGAGGACCGCCAGGCCGAGCGCGCCGCCGACCTGCAAGGTCGTGTTTGCCAGGCCCGACGCGAGGCCGGAGTCGTCGGTGGTGGCGTCCGACATCGAGAGCGTCATCAGCGACGGGAACGACAGGCCGGCGCCGACGCCGAGCAGGAGCATCGACGGGAGGATGTCGTTGAGGTACTGGCCGTCAACCGGCGCGCGCCGCAGCAGCACGAGGCCGGCCACCAGTAGCACGAGGCCGGGCAGCAGCGCGGCCCTGGCGCCGAAGCGCACGATCAGGCGTGCCGAGAACCCGAGCGAGAGCGTTCCGATCGCCAGGGCGACGGGCAGGAACGCGAGGCCGACTCCGAGGGGGCCGTAGCCGAGCACGCGCTGCAGGTACAGGGCCCCGAGGAAGAACATCCCCAGCATCCCGGCGACCATGAGGGCCTGGACCAGGTTTGCCGCCGACACGATGCGCGAGCGGAAGATGCGCAGCGGGATGAGCGGGTCGGGGATGCGTGCCTCGCGGACGACGAACGCGCCGAGCAGCGCGAGCGCGACGGCGCCGAAGCCCAGCGTGCGGGTCGAGCCCCAGCCGTGGTCGCTCGCCCCGAGGATGGTGTAGACCGCGAGCATCAGGGCGCTCACCACCAGCAGGGCGGCAGGCAGGTCCGCCCCTCGCCCAAGGCCGATGCCCCGCTCCCCGTCGAGCAGCCTTCCCGCCAGGAGCGCCGTCGCCAGGCCGATCGGCACGTTGACGAAGAAGATCCAGTGCCAGTTGAGCGCCTCGGTGAGCACACCGCCGCCGAGCAGTCCGATCGAGGCCCCGGCCGACGCGACGAAGCTGTACACGCCGATCGCCCTGGCCCGCTCGCCGGGCCGGGGGAACATGGTGACGATCATCCCGAGGATCACCGCGGAGGTCGTGGCGCCCCCGACGCCCTGGACGAAGCGCGCAGCGATCAGCAGCCCCGGTGTCACCGCCAGGCCACACAGCAGGGAGGCCATGGTGAACAGGGCGAGCCCGGCCAGGAAGACGCGCTTGCGGCCGATGAGGTCGCCGAGGCGCCCGGCGAGCAGCAGCAGGCCGCCGAACGCGATCAGGTAGGCGTTGACCACCCACGCGAGGCCGGACTGGGTGAAGCCGAGGTCGGATTGGATCGACGGCAGGGCCACGTTCACGATGGTCTGGTCGAGGACGATCATCAGCATCCCGATGCAGAGCACCACCAGCGCGATCCAGCGCGCCCGCTCGCTCTGGTCGTGTCGTTCCTGGATGGTCATGCCGGTGGTCTCGGTCATCTCCCGCCCCGTGTCGGCGTCAGGAGATGAGACCATAGCAGATGATCCCGTACGAGATCATTTGTATTTGATCAAGGTTCGGCGAGGTGCGACGGGGTCGCCGTACGGACCAGGGTGGCGCGCTACGCGCGTGGAGCGCGCCGCCGCACGGGCTGGGCGCACGCGACCGGCTCGGAGAGCCGGCCGGTCACGAGTTGGGTGAGCGCCCCGAGGAAGATCTCGCGGTCCCGGTCGGGGAGCGTGCCGAGCACGTCGGCGTGGATCCGCCGGGTGATCTCCTCGGCCTCGCGGAGCTTGCGCCTGCCGGCCTCGGTCACGGCGATCACCCGCGCGCGCCGGTCCTTGCTCGACGGGCGCCGCTCGGCCAGGCCGGCCGCCTCGAGCTCGTCGACGGTGACGACCATGGTGGTCTTGTCGAGGCCGATCATCCGCGCCAGCTCGGTCTGGGTGTGGTCCCCGGTCGTGGCGGTGGTGAGGACCGAGGTCGCGCGCGGCGAGATGCCCAGGCACTCGAGCGCGGCCGTCAGCTCCGTCGTCAGGCTGTGGCTCGCGTGCGACAGCAGCCAGCAGAGGTTCGTGGCGAGCGGCTGCGGTGCCTGGCCCACCACCGTCACCTCCTCGATGCCCGTGGTGCCTGTACGCATGGAGCCGATGCTTCAGCGATAGATCTACGACTTTACCATCTCGTACGAGATTATCCGCATCTGGAGATTCCTGGCTCGTCGCGGCCTGGGCGCCCGTCAGGCGACCGGCGCTCGGGCGAGCGCGACGCCGCGCTCTTCGGCGAGTCGTCTGGCCGCCGCCACCAGCGCGGCGTTGTCCGGAGCCAGGGAGCCGTCGGGGAGCCGCAGGGTGTCCTCGAGGCCGACGCGGACGTCCAGACCCCGGCTGAGGGCGGTCTCGAGCAGCGGCCAGGTGGTGGCCCCCATCCCGTGCAGCAGGACACGGCCGCGCAGGCCGGCGGCGCTCAGCACCCGCCGGGTCGCGTCCGCGTTGGCCAGGGCGCCGGCAGGGTCCTTCTCCTGCGGCTCCAGCATGACGCGCAGGACGCGGCCGGCGAGCCCGCTGCGTACCAGCAGCTGGGCGTCGTCCGGGTTCCAGAGCCCGGCCTCCACGCCGATGCCGCGCTCGTGCAGCAGGTTGGCGAGCTGGACCGCGCCGGCCTCGCCGAGGTTCACCGAGGCGAAGTCCGGCAGGACCTGCCACTGCTCGACCAGGGCGAGACGCCGCGCCGGGTCCGGCTCGATCCATGCACCGGTGGTGACGCCGACCGGGAGCCCTGGGCAGGCCGCCCGGATGCTGGCCACCGCGTGCCCGCAGGGACCGGGCTCGAGTGTCTGCCGGCCGTCCGGGCCCCGCTGGTGGACGTGCACGGCGGCGGCACCGGCGGCGGCGGCCGCGGCGGCGTCCTGGCCGAGCTGGACGGGCGTGACCGGCAGTGCGGGGTGCGCGCCCGGCTCGCGGGTGCCGTTCGAGCACACCTTCAGGAGCACGGTCCGGTCCACTGGCGATCCTCTCGGGCGGCGACGGCAAGGCGCCTGCCCCGCCGGCTCGCGCGAGGCACCTCCACCGGCGGACGGCACGCTCGCGTCGCAGTCTAGCGCTCGGCCCGCCGGGCGGGTGTCGGTTCCTCAGGGAGTCGCCGACAGGCCGGTGCAGCTCCGCAGGGCACGCCACGACGCCTCGGCGCGCGCGGCCTCGGCGCCGCCGAGGGGGATCGGGACGCCTCCGGAGATGACCGCGGGCGTCCAGCGGACGCCGGTCACCGCCCGGCCGCGAACCGTGAGGGTGAGCACCCCCGACTGCGCGCCGAGGCCGCCGCGGGCGTAGAAGACGAAGTTGCCGAGCCCGTAGGCGACGTAGGCGCCGTCGAGGTAGCCGGAGCCGAGCAGGACGTGGGCGTGGGACCCGACCACGACGTCGGCGCCGGCGGCGACCAGGCGGGGCGCGAGCGCGCGCTGGCGCGGGATGGGGCAGCTGTTGCGCTCCTGCCCCCAGTGCAGGAACACCACCACCGTGTCGGAGGTCTGGCGCGCCGCACGGACCGCGGCGAGCAGGCGGCTCTCCTGGTAGGCGGAGGCGAGCCCGGGCTTGCCGGGGCCGGCGGTCCAGGCGGCGGCGAGGCTCGAGTCGAGCACCTGGGTGGCGCCGAAGACCGCGATGCGCTGCCCCTTCACGGTGGCGACGTGGGCGCCGAACGCCTGAATGGCGTCGCGGCCGATGCCGACCACTGGGAAGCGGGCCGCCGCGGCGGCCGCCAGCGAGTCGCGCAGCCCGGCCACGCCGTAGTCCTCGCCGTGGTTGTTGGCCATGGTGGCGACGTCGACGCCGGCGCCTTGGAGCGCGCGGAACGCGCTCGGCGGGGCGCGGAAGTTGAAGTCCTTGCCGGCGGGGGTGCCGCCGGTGGTCACGGCGGTCTCGAGGTTGACCATCGCCAGGTCGGCCTGGCGGAGCACCGAGGCGATCGGCCCCAACGCGGTTGCCGGGTTGCTCACCAGGCGGCTCTCGATCACGCCCTCGAAGTGCACGTCGCCGCCGAACGCGAGCGTCACCGGGGTCCCGGTTGGCTGGCGCGGTCCGTTCCCCGCCGGCTGCCGCACGGTGGTCGGCGTGGCGGTGGTGCGCGGGCTCGTCGCGGTGGTGGCCGGGTCGCTCGCCGCGCTCGGCTCGGAGTCGCCCGAGCACCCGGCGAGCAGGGCGAGCGCGAGGAACGCGGCAGGGACGAGCAGCCGACGCCGGCGATCGGGCTGGTGCGGACCTGACACGGCTTGGCTCCATGGTCGGCGGCCGAGCGTCCTCCCTGGGCAGCCGAAGACTCCCACGCCCGGACCGGGGCTGCCACCTGGCAGCCTGCCGCCCGGCGGTCGCGCGAGGGTCAAGCGGAGACAACGAAGCGGCCAGGCCGCCACCCGGTCAGGTGCCGAACGTCCAGCGGGTGGCGCTGGCGGAGAGGCCGGGGTCCAGCTCGATCAGGCCGACCACCAGCCGGGGCCGGACGGCGAACAGCGGGTTCTCGTCCGGGTCCGGGTAGCCGCTGCCGTACTTGCCGGTGTAGGCGAGCAGCGTGCGCGAGATCCGCTCCGGGTCGGTGACCCGCTCGGCGGTGCCCTCGAGGACGACCGACTCGCGGGCGTCCTCAGGGGACACCACGCAGCGTGGATCCGCCGCCAGGTTGCGCGCCTTGCGCGAGCGCCCGCCGGTCGAGAACCAGAACGCCTCGTCGAGCCAGACACCCCACACCGCCGCGAGATGGGGCGAGCCGTCGGGTCCGCCGGTCGCCACCCAGTAGTTGTGCGAGCGCTCCAGGCGCTCGACCGCCCATGCCCACGGCAGCAGGCCGCTCCCGGCGTCCGCCGGCAGGATGCCGTAGCCAGGCATGAACGGCCGGCTCGCCACCGGCTCGCCCGCACCCACCTCGGGACCTCCTCCGATCGACCTCGCGGCGCGCTACGCGTTCGGCTCGCCGGGGTGGGCGGCCTGGTCGTAGCTGATGACGACCGCCACCACGGGCGGGTCGGACCAGTGCTGGTCGGCCTCGACCTTCAGCAGGAACAGGGTCGCCGTGCCGAGGACCACCGCCGCGGCCACCTGCCGCAGCAGCAGCGAGAAGCGACGCGCCCGGCGAGCCAGCCGTGCCCGGCGGGAGCCGTCCTGCGGCGCGGCCGCCGTGTCCATGCCGTTCGCCCCTCCTCCGCCGGCATCCATGCGGACCGACCCTGGAGCCACGCTACCGGGCGGCCAATGAGGCGTCCACCGGGGAGCACGGGGCCGCCGACGCTGCGACTGTGGCGTCGAGCGGCGGGACGGCAAATGTGTGTCCAGAACCGGTAGGGTTGGCGCGAAGTCGGTTCGTTCGCCGCGCGCCGGCGCGGCCACCCGGCGGGAGGAGAGGCATGCCTGACTGGGACGCATGGTCGCGCGATCCGGATCAGCTTCCGCGCCAGATCAACACCTCGGTGGCGCACCCGGCGCGGAGGTACGACTACTGGCTCGGCGGCAAGGACAACTTCCCCGCCGACCGGGAAGCCGGGGACGCGGTCGCGGCGGCGTTCCCGAGCGTCCGTACCGGCGTGATCGAGAACCGCCGCTTCCTCTGCCGGGCGGTGCGCTTCCTCGCCGGCGAGCTGGGGGTCCGGCAGTTCCTCGACATCGGCACCGGCATCCCGACCTCCCCCAACGTCCACGAGGTCGCGCAGTCGCTCGTCCCGGACTCGCGCATCGTCTACGTCGACAACGACCCGATCGTGCTGATGCACGCTCGCGCACTGCTCACCAGCGCTCCCGAGGGGGCGACCGCCTACCTCGACGCCGACCTGCGCGAGCCCGACAAGATCATCGGTCACCCGGACCTGCTCCGGACGCTGGACCTGTCCCAGCCGGTCGCGCTGATGCTGGTGGCGATCCTGCACTTCATCGTCGACGCCGACGACCCGTACGGGATCGTCGCCCGGCTCGTCGACGCGATGCCGTCAGGCAGCTACATGGTGGTCACGCACGTGACCAACGACCTCATGCCGCCGGAGGTCTTCGCGCGCATCGACGCCGCCAACGCCGCGGGAGGGATCCCGTTCCGCTTCAGGACGAGGGATGAGCTCGCCCGCTTCTTCGACGGGCTGGAGCTGGTTCCTCCGGGGATCCAGTCGATCTCCGAATGGCGCGCCGAGGACGAGGTCAAGCCACGCCCTTCCGCCGCGGACACGGCCACCTACGGCGCCGTCGCCAGGATCCCCTAGGACGATCAGGTAGGGCGGCCGACGCCATGGCGCCTGGGTAGGATTGGCCGGGAACCGAGCGACCTGCGCTGACGGTAGGGGGCGGGCATGGGTGAGTGGCAGGACCAGATCCGGGTCGTGACTCCGGGTGACCGGACGTCGGGGCCGCCGACGCCGGGGATGGATCGTCAGCAGGCCTTCGCGAACGACGGCATGTGGTCGGGATTCGTCCGCACCGAGGCCGGCATGGTGTCCGGCTGGCACCATCACGGCGACTACGACTCGGTCATCTACGTCCTCACCGGCTCGCTGAGGATGGAGTTCGGTCCAGGTGGCTCCAACACCGTCGAGGCCGGTCCCGGCGACTTCGTCCACGTGCCGCGGGGCGCCGTGCACCGGGAGAGCAATCCCTCCGGACAGCCGGCCGACATCGTCGTGGTGCGCGCCGGTCGCGGGGAGTCCACGATCAACGTCGACGGCCCGGCGCAAGCCTGAACCACCTGGCCTCGTTGGTGGCACACCCGGTTGGCTCGGCCGCGCGACCGCGCCGTAACGCCGTCGGTAACGTTCCCAGGACGGAAGTCGGCCACACTGGCACCTGATCGCGACGCCGGAGGGTGCGGGTGCCGGAGGTGAGCTGGGTGCGGGAGGGGCCAGGCGCTGACCGCCGCGGTCCGATTCTCCCGGACGCGCTGGTGGGCAGCCGCGCTGGCGTGGGCGCTGTGGGTGCTGGCCACGCTCGGACTCGCGGCGGCCACCTGGCTGTCTCGCCTGCTGCTCCGGGCCGGCCGGCCCGACCTGATGACGCTGGAAGTGCTCCTCGTGGTTGCGTGCGTGAGCGCGGCGACGGTCGGGGCGGTGCTGGCCAGCCGCCGACCCCGCCACCCGGTGGGCTGGCTGCTGCTGGCCCTCGCCGTGTTCCTTGACGCGGCCGGGGTGATCTCAGGGTACGTGCCCTATGGGCTGCTGGTCCGGCCTGGCGCCCTGCCGGCCGCCGGCGCCATCGCCCCGTACTACCCCGTGTTCGCCCTGGCGGCGCTGGTTTGCATCGGCTTCGTCCTGTTGCTCACGCCGACCGGGTCGCTGCCCTCGCCCCGTTGGCGCTGGTGGGCCTGGGTCGCCGCGGCCGTGCCGGCCGCCGGCTCGCTGGTGCTGGTGACGCTCGCGCCCGATTCGTCGGCATCGAGCTATCGGATGGCCGCCAACCCGTTCGAGTACCGTGCCTTCGGCGGTGTCGGGCTGGTCGCCATCCAGGCCGCCCTGGCCGTCACCCTCCTGGCCGTCGCGGTGGCCGCCGGGTCGCTGGTGGTGCGGTTCCGCCGCGCCCGTGGCATCGAACGCCAGCAGCTGCGCTGGGTGGTGTCGGCGGCGGCGCTGGTGGCACTAGGCGCCGTGGTCGGCCTGGCCGCCTCGGCGACGGGCGCCACGGCCGTGGTCGGGTCGCTCGGCACGCAGTTCTTCATCGCGCTGGTGCCGGTGGCGATCGGCGCGGCGGTCCTGCAGTACCGGCTGTACGACCTGGACCGCATCATCAGCCGCGCCCTGGCCTACGGGCTGCTCACGGTGCTGCTGGGCGGTGGCTACGCCGCGGTGGTCCTGGGGCTCGGCCAGCTCCTCGGCCCCAGCTCCAGCCTGGCGGTGGCCATCGCGACCCTGGCGCTGGCCGGGCTGTTCCAGCCGGCCCGCCGCCGCATCCAGCAGGTGGTGGACCGGCGCTTCAACCGACGCCGCTACGACGCCGCCCGCACGATCGAGGCGTTCAGCGCCCGGCTGCGCCAGCAGGTCGACCTGGACACCCTGACCGCCGAGCTGCTGGCCGTGGTCGACCGGACGATGCAACCGAACCGGGCGTCGCTGTGGCTGCGCCCGCCGCAGGAACGGTCGAGCCCGGCCAGTGCTCCGGCCGGTCGGCGAGTCTGAGGACGCGACCAGGCGGCCTGGCAGCCCCGCTGGCCGCGCAGCGCGTGGTCAGCGCCGTGCTCGCCGCGGTCGGCAGGTTGCTCGGCCGCCGGCTGGCGCCTTGACAAGCAGCGAGCAGTGCAGCAATCTGCGTTTATATATATAGCTATTTATACTCTGAGGAGGCGGACGGTGACACGGCAGCGGACGCTGCGCCCGCGGCCGGGCGTGGACTCCGGCACCGACCAGGCGGCCGCGCGGCTGGCCGCGTTGGCCGACCCCGTGCGGCTGCGCCTGCTGGGCCTGCTCGCCCGTGGCGACAGCCCGGTAGGGACGCTCGCCGCCGCGCTGGGGCTGAGCCAACCGCTGGTCTCGTTCCACCTGAAGGTGCTGCGGCAGGCGGGCATGGTCAGCGCGGAGCGCGCCGGACTGTTCACCTACCACCGCCTCCAGCCCGCGGCCGTGAACGGATTGTTCGACGAGCTGGCCGAGCTGCTGGCCCTCGACCAGCCCGCGCTTCCCCATCGGGAGGACGTGATGGGAACCGTGGTGTTCGCCGACCGTCACAACGCGATCACCTCGCAGATGGCGGCCGGGTTCTTCAACGCCCTCGCCCCGGAGGGGCTGCACGCCGTCTCGGCCGGTGTTCGACCCGCGGCACGGGTCCATGCGCCGGCCGTCGAGGCCATGGCCGAGGCCGGCATCGATCTGGCCGCCGTGCGGCCGCAGCGGCTCACCCGCGAGCTGGCCGCCGGCGCCGGGCTGCTGGTCACCCTCGCCGGCGTCGGCGACCTCCCGACGGTGGAGGTGCCCTGCCAGGACTGGCCGGTCCCCGACCCGGGCCGCGCGACCATCGAGCAGGTCCGGCAGGTCCGCGACGAGCTGCGCGAGCGGGTGATCACGCTGCTTGCGGAGCTGGACGATCCCGCCCCCGAGCTGGACCTCAGTGCCGGGGAGCGCGCCGCCGTGCACCGGGCGCTCGCGCGGCTTCGTGGCCCGTACACCAGGCTGCTCGGCGCCGAGCGTGTGGAGCGGATCGTCCGCGAGGAGCTGCTGCGCCTGCGCGGGCTGCACGCCCGCCGGTTCCTCGAGCTGCTGGTCGAACGCCACGCCCGCGAGCGGCTGCGCGCCCTTGCCCAGGCCGAGGGACGGCTGGCCAAGGCCGTCCCCGAGGTCCTGTTCGTCTGCGTCCACAACGCCGGCCGCTCCCAGCTCGCCGCCGCCCTGGCCGAGCAGGCCGGCGCCGGCCGCGTCCACGCCTGGTCGGCCGGCAGCCGGCCCGCCGCCGGGGTGCAGCCCGAGGTGGCCACGGCCCTGGCCGAGGTCGGCGTCGACCCCAGCGCCTGCGCGCCCAAGCCGTGGACCACCGAGCTGGTGCGCGCCGCCGACGTCGTGATCACGATGGGCTGCGGCGACGTCTGTCCCTACGTGCCGGGTGTCCGCTACCTCGACTGGGACGTCCCCGACCCCGCCGGGCGGTCACTCGCGGAGGTACGCGCCCTCCGCGAGCAGCTCCGCGGCCGCGTCGAGGAGCTGCTCGACCAGCTCACCAGACCACGCGTCTGACACCCGCCACCGCCCCCACCCGACAAGGAGGCACGCGCATGGACGGCAAGCTCGACCAGGCCAGCAGGACCGCCTTCGGCACTTCCATCCTGCGGCTGGCCCGCGAGTTCCGCGGCATCTACGGCCGCGAGACGATCGAACGCTACGTCGACGAGTCCATCTCCCGCCTCTCGGGTGCCCGCCTCACCGACTTCCTGCCGGTGTTCGTGGAGCGGTTCAGCCGCGAGCGGCTGCGCGCGCTGGCCCAGGCCGAGGGCCGCATCGCCAAGGACGTCCCCGAGGTGCTGTTCGTCTGCGTCCACAATGCCGGCCGCTCGCAGCTCGCCGCCGCCTTGCTCGACCACCACGCCGACGGCCGCGTCCACGTCCGCTCGGCCGGCAGCGCACCCGCCGCCCAGGTCAACCCGGCGGTCACCGAGGCCCTGCGCGAGCAGGGCATCGACGTCTCGTTGGAGTTCCCCAAGCCGCTGACCGACGAGGTCGTCCGCGCCGCCGACGCGGTGATCACCATGGGCTGCGGCGACGCCTGCCCGATCTACCCTGGCAAGCGCTACCTCGACTGGGAGCTGGACGACCCCGCCGGCAAGCCGGTCGAGCAGGTCCGCGCGATCCGCGACGAGATCGACCAGCGCGTCCGGCAGCTCCTCGCCGAGCTGGTGCCCGCCTCGTCCTGAGCGCGCTACGACCAGCCGAATCGGGTGGAGCGAGCGAAGGGAATCGAATGCTCACCCGCGATCCCTTGCGCCGCAAGGACTTCGCCACGGTGTGGTTGTCACTCCATTCGACGAGCCTCTGTAGCGTACCGGCCGGGGGTCAGACCTACGATGCGCTTGAAGTGCCGGGTGAGGTGGGCCTGGTCGTAGAAGCCCGCCTCGGCGGCGGCGAGCGCGATCGGCAGCCCCGCCTGCAGCAGGGATTTGGCGTGCCGCACCCGAACCTGGGTCTGGTAGGCATGGGGCGTCATGCCCACCGTCTCCCCGAAGACACGGCACAGGTGGAAGGCGCTGAGGCCGGCGAACCGGGCCAGGACTGCCAGGGTCACGTTCTCCGCCGCATGCTCCTCCAGGTACTCCCTGCTGCGGCGGACCGCCCTGCGCTCCCGGCCGGGTGATCGGGGCGCCTGTGGAGGCGCGGCGTGGCGGCCGACCAGCAACACCAGGGCCTGGGAGAGCTGCGCCTCCCGTTCGAGCGTGCTCGAGCCGGGCTGCTCCGAGAGCCCGTGAAAGCGTCGGAGCCGCGCCGCCACCTCCCGGTCCCGTACGACGTCCCCGCCGAAGCTGGGCATCGTGGGCCTGCGTCCAGGGAACTCGGCCATGATCTGGCGCATCAGATCCGGGCCGGGGTACAGGGCCCGATAGGTCCAGGAACCCTCTGCCCGGGGACCACCGGCGTGGGCCTCCTCCGGGTTGAGCACGATCAGGTCGCCGGGGCCGATCACATGGGTGGTTCTCCGGTAGGTGGGCGTGGCGAGGCCTGTTTCGGTGAGGGCGATGAAGAACTCCTCGTGCGCATGCGGGCGAAAGGCGAACTCGCTGAGGGTGGCCCTGAGCAGCTCCAGGCCGCCGAGGTCCGCTGTCCGCCACATCCGCGCGTCGTCGGCTGACGAGGGGTTGGAGGAGGGGCTGGAGGCGCTCATCACAGGATCAGTCTAGCCGGGAGCAATCTCGTCCAAGACCGGCGCCCCCGCTCCAGCTAGAGTTCGTGCGGGAACCGCCACCCATCGGGCAGGAGGCTGGCAACCGATCATGGGCAACCCCATCGACTACGCGCCGATCGCCGCCGCGGCGTTCGCGATCCCCCAGTTCCTGCCCCAGATCCTCAAGCTCCGGCGCACCGCCGACACCGCCGGCGTCTCCTGGCCGTGGGCGACGCTCACCAGCGTCAACAACGCCGCCTGGTTCGCCTACTTCGCGCTGTCAGCGTACTGGACCGCGCTGGTGCCGGCCTGCTCGGCAACGTTGCTCGCCGGCGCGCTGGCGACGATGCTCGCCCGACGCGGACAGGCCACGGCGCGCACGGCGGCACTGGTCGGCGCCTGGGCCGCGCTGCTGGCCGCGGCCTTGGCCGTCGTCGGCCGCACCGGCCTGGGAACGCTGCTCACGGCCGCCTTCGTCCTGCAGGTCACCCCGTCGATCTGGACCGCCTACCGAACCGCTCGCCCCACCGGGATCTCGCAGGGAACCTGGCTGCTCATCTTCGGCGAGCTGTCGTGCTGGGCGACCTTCGGCCTGCACAAGTCCGATCCGCGTCTTGTCGTCCTCGGCTTCACCGGGGTCGCTGCAAGCCTTCTCATGGTCGCCCGGATCCGCCGCACAACCGCAATCGGACGATCAACAGCACCTCCGGCGCGCCATCTGATCCGGACTCGCTGAGCGCGGCCAGCCGCAGCCCAGGATTCCAGACCGCAAGACGTCCTGCTGGCGCGGCATCCGAGGGCGCTCCTCCGTCAAGTAGACCTAGCATGCCGTCCCGGAACCAGGTGGAGGGCACGGCCGAGCTGACGCGAAGCGGCGAGTGTGTGGCCACGTGCGTGACCTGGGATGCCGGCAAGAGCGGGCGAAGGGAATCGAACCCTCACCGCGAGCTTGGGAAGCACTCTCGCGCCGCCCGTCAGCGGCCCAGGGCGCTACCCAGCGCCCCAACGGCGGACCCGCTGGTGACCGTCGGCGACCGCAGCGAACCGCTGCGTAGGGCACATCGAGGGCACGGCCCGCAAGTGGCACTCGGCTCCGTCGTGACTGTTTGTGCGTTCATCAGGCGCAGGCTGCGCAAACCGCTTCATGACAGCCGGGCAGGCCACCGACGCTGTCCGCAATGCGCCGGTGAGGGTAGAGCTGGCATTCAACGGACCCGATCGAGGTTGACCCTGATGGCACGCGTCCTGGGGTGGTCGGGGCCGAGCGCGGCCTCGGTGATCGCCAGGGCGCGCTCGTATTGGGTCTTGGCGGCGGCCAGGTCCCCCAGGTCCTGCAGGTTGCGAGATCGGGTGGGGCCAGTCGGGAGGCGACAGCCGTTCTTGCGGCCAAGCCGCCGGAGGCGGCCCGGCAGAAGGGTGCCTGCCTCAGCAAGCTCTCGACTGGACCCTTGCCAATCTGCACGCTTTCCTGTACAGTCCGCCTCCGGCTTGCCGAACTGTACAGAAGAGTGTACAGATGAGGTCCAAGCTATCTGCTTCTTGGGGGTCGTCATGAGTTCTGCGCCGCTGACCGAGGTCCGCGAGCGTCTTAGCGAGGTCGTCGATGAGGTGTCTACTGAAGGCACCGAGATGACGATCACCAAGCATGGACGCCCTGTGGCTGTGATCCTTGGCATCGAGGAGTACGAGTCTCTGATCGAGACCCTTAACATCCTGTCCGACTCCGACACCATGGCTGCCATTGGCGAGGGCCTTGCCGAGCTGGACGACGCCACAGGATCGTGAGGCATGCCGCGAGTCACGAAGCGTGCTCAGCAAGATCTTGACGCTCTGCCACCAGCGCTAAGGGCTAAAGCTGAGGCGATAATCGCGCGGCTCGACCAGGAACCAGCTCTTGGCAAGAAGTTGCTCGGCGACCTGAAGGGACTCCGTTCTGCCAGGCTTGGGCGGTCTCACCGAATCATTTACACCATCCGAGATGAAGTCGCCGTTCTGACCGTAGCGCCTCGCAAGGATGCCTACCGATGAGCAGTTCTGAGGGATCGCCCTCTGAGGGACTCCCGTCGTCTGGCCCTGAACGAGCAATCTTCTTACGAGCGCTTCAGCAGTTCAGCGACGAATGCGAGCCTCCAGAGCTACAGCCGCTGTGCCCATTCTCCGTTGACCTTCCTGATGGAGGACGAGGTTGCGCTGAAGAATGTATGGATATCCTCGCTGCACATGGCGATCCTCGCACTTCGGGTACGGGAGTAGATCTAGGCAATGGGCTTGTCGCGGAGCGGCGACCAGTTCGGAAGTTCCGCCCACGCCGTGGACCTGAGGCGGGCAGTAGGCCTTTCGACGCGCAGGGTACGATGGTACGGGACCGAGACAGCGGTCGACCCGTTGCCACTTGGAGCACTATCTCTCTAATAAAAGTACTGGAAGAAGAGCTGTCTCATAGTCCTATTGACGCTGAGCCTAGCCGGTCTACGAGAATAGAGGATTGCTGGCGGGAGCTTGAGCGCCGTGGCCACAATGTGCAGGGCTACGTTCGCTGGGGCCTTGGTCAATTCATCGCAACTTCGGTCGTCATTGCGACGGTTCTGCCAGACCTTGAACACGCCGATGACGACAATGAAAGTGAGGAGTCGACAAGCCATTCGGGAAGATTGCGAGAGGCTCCTGCTGGTTGGGCCAACCTGTTGGATCAAATGCCCAACCGTGATCCTTCGTTGGAAAGGGTGTTCGCCTCAAAGCCTCCTGAGGAGGCGGCGAAGGCTCGCCGAGTCGTAGGTGCTCTTGTAGGCCCATTTGCCCAGTTGACTAGAGCGTGGGTTAAGACCTCGAACCGGGAAGACCTCATCGCGTGGCAGGCGCCGAGCGACCCAGGCGAAGCACTTACCCTAGGGGCTATCGAAACCGTCACGAAGGAAGAGCGGCAAACCTATCGTTGGCTTGTGGACCGATTCACGAAGACTTATCTCGATGACTGGGAACTCCAGTCGTTGTATCTAGAATGGCGATACCTACACGCTGAACTGGTGGCGCCATGTTCAAGCGCAGAAATGCGGCAGAGAAGGACTGCTGACGGTGACGTCTCGAAGGCTATCGCAAGTCGCGTGGCTCCAGTACAGAAGGATCGGAGGGATCAGAGGAGCGATGAGGACGAGCCACCCGAGGCTCCTAGACTATCCATCGATCAGCTAGTTAGTGCGGCTGTTGAGTTTCTCGAAGCTGGGCGGCGCAGTGCGGCCGCAGCACTTTTTGAGGCTGCAAAGCGCGACAATCCCGACAACGCAGATGTGAGGAATAACTACGGATTCTGTATTCTGCCCGATAGTCCGGAGGGTGGCCTACAGGAAATTCTTGCAGCTGAGGCACTCGGATTCACCCCGCGATCCGTAAACCTAGCAAACCGCATGTACGGGCTCTTCCTTTTGCGACGATATGCTTCTGCTCTTGAGGTCGCCGAGCGACTGTTTCAGGAAGACGATCACCAGGCTTGGCTGTGGGATTGGCGTAAGGATCCTGAGAACACCACTATTTTAAGTGTGAATGCTCGTCCTTACGCTGTGCAGTTCGCGCTTGATATTGCGCAGGCGACTGGTGATAGCTCTCAGGCCAACCTGTGGGCTGCTCGGGCCCAGGCACTTGGGCTTGGTTCCAAAGCTTAAGCGCTGGATGAACGGCGGGGCAGTGCATATGGCGTGAGGTGGCGGCCGAGGACGGCCGCCGCCTCCGCCCGCCCGCAGGCTGGCCTTGAGGCAGTAGGGAAAGTTGTCACGACCAGCGCCATAGACCCGACATAGCGATCGGGACACCGGCATCCATCTAGCACATCGATCTACGCCGGCTCCGTACTCAGGCACCAGCGTCGCTAGTCGTGCTCGCCGTCGCCCACGCGATCCGCCAGTGCAGGACTACGCCAAGGGGCGACGCCGGGCGAGCAGCTCAGGGAAGTTCGGTTGGAGCACGCAGAACTCGTTGCCCCATGGATCGCGCAACACCCAGAAGTCGAGCCTCGCTCCTGCTGGTGATCCCACCGGGTAGCGCCAAGCGCTTCAAGGCGCTGCACCTCGGCCTCAACGTCGTCGGTCTCAAGGTCCAGGTGCATCCGCTCCTTGGAGGTCTTCACGTCGTCGGTGCGCTGCAACAGCACCCGGATCTCGGAGTCCGGGAGCCGCAGCCGCCGGTAGCTGTGGCGGCTCCGCTCGGCGAGCGGCTCTTCGGTGGCGTCGAGGGCGGCCGACCAGAACGCAACCGCGGTCGAGGTCGTCGCAGTCGATCACGAACTGGCAGACGCGGCTGCGGTCGTGGGTCATGGGCGCTCAGAGTTGATGAGGTCGAGGACAACCTGGTGGGCCTGGTCCTGGGTGCGGGCCATGGCGCCCAGCCGGTGACGACCGGGCCGTCGTAGCTCATGCCGACCCAGCGGCCCCAGGCATACGTGCCGTGGGGTGCAGGGCAAGGTACATGGTGCCCTTGGACCGCACGGCGGCGTCGGTCGAGCGGTACCAGCCCATCAGCGCCTCGTTGTCCCACAGGCGCAGCTCACCCCGCCAGCGGTAGCTGCCCTCCTCGACCGGCACGGCCCGGTCGGCGTCGAGCTGGAGCAGCTCGCCCTGCTGGTGGACCTTCAGCGGGTGGGTGTCGATGCGGGGCGCGCCGTCCTTCCACGTCTGCCAGGCGCACCACCAGTCGCCGGAGAGGTCGAGCTCGTAGCTGCCCTTTCCCGCGAGCTGGGCGATCGAGATGCCCAGGGCGTCGGCCAGGGCGACGGCGGCAGACAGGACGGGCTGTTGCTCGCCTGCCTCGTAGCGCGCGAGCTGGCGAAGGCTGACGCCGGCCGCCTTCGCGAGCTGGGCTTGTGACAGGCCGAGTGCGAGCCGCCGCGACCTAATGACCTCGGAGATGTCCATGGCGGCATGGTGAAGCTGATGGAGCGCATCGGCCACACCTCGCCCGGGGTGGCGCTGCGCTACCAGCACGTCATGGCCGACCGGCAAGCCGCCCTCGCGGTTGCCCTGGATGCGCTAGCCCGTCACGGGTACGTCTCACCACAAATGCCGCAGCGCAAGCTACAGTGATTAGAACTTCTTGAGCAGCGGTAGGCCGGTTCGTGGGTTCTCAACGACAGCACGGCCGGTCGGAATCCTCGTGATAGAAGTGAAGGGTGCCTGTTCCCGCGCGAAGAATAATATGCGCTGTCTCTCTCCGCCTCTGAGCGTAACGACATGCGTATGGAGATAGTATTTCCGACCCTTGAATTAGTATGGACATAGGGG
>WNFU01000463.1_pt1 | contig 55258 bp, 54 predicted proteins | sample 5400121 | NCBI WGS metagenome assembly WNFU01 (sample SAMN13153360, study PRJNA577476) | soil metagenome | isolation source: 100 cm soil or saprolite under grassland replicate 1 | place: USA:California | collected 2016-06-15 | reverse complement strand
GGCCGAACGCAGATCGGTCATCCGACAGATGGCGAAGCGGTACAGCACGACGACGAAGTGCGAGATGAGCAGGATGCTCGATGAGCCCTGTGACCCTCACGGGATGGACGTGCCGACGCGCCAGGCGTGCCCTCATCGGTCCCGCGGCTCTACAGCGGATAACAAAGACCGCTTCGCTCGAGGATTTCGTGCATAACCGCAGGTCAAGCACAGCGTTTGGGCCGGGGTGCCTGCCGAGCAAGCGCTCTACCAACTGAGCTACAGGCCCTCGGGTTCGGAGTCTACCAAGGGCGCTCGGGGCGCCTCGTCAGCGGCGGCGGCTGGGGGAACCCTCCAGCTCGCGCTCTCGGTGCCGGTCGGCCAAGTGGTCGGCGACGCCGATCGCGGTGAACGGGAGGACGGGGGCGAGGAGGAGCGCGACCGGCGCCACCGTTCGCAAGGTGAGGAAGGTCCACGCGGCGACCACGAGCACGGCCACGGCCCGGGACTTGATCTCGTGGCCGTCGTCCCGGCGGAGCGCGGCGATGCCGCCGGCTCCCATCCCCGCCACCAGCCCGGTCACGGCATCGGCGGCCAACGCCGACGCCGGGATCCCGACCAGCAGTGCCAGGCCCATCGCCCGCACGACCGCTCCCGGGGCCCGGGGGTGCCCCGTCAGGAACGCCAGGACGATGAACACGAACGGGACCAGGCACAGCCCGAAGGCGATCAACAGGCCCGTCTCCGGCGCGGGCTTGTCCGACGTCGTCGAGACCACGCCGACCAGGATCGCCCAGTAGCCGGGGACCCACAGCAGCGTGGCCAGCGTGATGGCCCGCCACTTCTTCGGCGGACTGAGGGGTTCGGCCCCGCCGGGAGTGAGGCGCCGGTGCGCCCTTCCCTCGCTGGCCACGGGAGGCCGCTTCAACCCCTCCCCGGCCCGGCGGCTCAACCCTTCACCGACCCGGCGGTCAGCCCCCGCACGAAGTACCGCTGCAGCGAGAAGAACACCACGAGCGGCAACGACATCGAGATGAACGCGGCCGCGGTCAGCAGCTCCCAGTTCTCCCCGCGGGCGCCGACCAGCTGCTGCAGGGCGACGGTGAGCACCCGATTCTCCGGGGTCCCCCCCAGGAACACCAGGGCGACCAGCAGGTCGTTCCACACCCACAGGAACTGGAAGATGGCGAACGCCGCCAGGGCCGGGACCGACAACGGGATGATGAGCCGCCAGAAGATCGTGAAGTGGTCGGCTCCGTCCATCCGGGCCGACTCGATGATCTCGGACGGCAATGCCCCGATGTAGTTACGCAGGAGATAGACGGCCAGCGGTAACCCGAAGCCGGTGTGGGCCAGCCAGATCCCCAGGAACGTGCCCCCCAGGTCCAGGTCGGGGAAGATCTGGACCCCGCCGATCGACCCTCCTCCCGTGTACAGCCGGAGGATCGGGATGAGCGCCATCTGGAGGGGCACGACCAGGAGGGCGACCACCGCGACGAACATCACGTACCGGCCCCGGAACTCCATCCAGGAGAACGCGTAGGCGGCGAAGGCCGCGATGGTGATCGGGATCACGGTGGCCGGGATGGTCACCGCCAGGCTGTTGAGGAACGCGCTCGAGAATCCCCCCTGCGACAGGGCCGTCCGGTAGTTCTGGAAGGTCCACTGCGCCTTGTCGAACAGGTGCCCGAAGACGGTCCACCAGCCCGTGCTCTCCACGAGCTCCGGGGGGCGGAGCGAGCTGATCAGGACCCCGATCGTCGGGATCAGCCACAGGAGGACGACCACCACGATGGTGATGCGGACGAACCAGCCGGTCTTGCGGACTTCCCCGACGCCCGCCCCCGGAGAGGCCTCTGCCGGCGTCCCGCGCACGTCGACGGCCTGGGCCGTGCTCACCGGATGGCCTCCTGCTCCCGGAAGCGCCGGATGTTGTAGATCATCACCGGGATGATCGCGACGAACAGGACGACCGCCACGGCGGCCCCCTTCCCGAAGTCACCCCTGACGAAGAACCACGCGATCATGCGTTCGGCGATGACCTCGGTCCCCCGGCCCTCGGCATTCCCCATGACGAAGACGATGTCGAACACCTTCATGGCGTTGATGACCATGTAGGTGCCCACCACCACGATCGTGGGGAGGATCGTGGGCACGATGATCCGCCGGAACACCTGCAGCTCGGAGGCGCCGTCGATGCGGGCGGCCTCGATGATCTCGTCGGGAACGGCCTTGATCGCCGCGGACAGGACCACCATGGCGAAGCCGGTCTGCATCCAGACCATGATCACCATCAGCAACACGTTGTTCCACGGTTGCTGGTCCAGCCAGGCGACCGGGTGCTGGCCCAGCCCGATCATGATCCCGTTCAGCAGGCCGATGTTCGTCCCGAAGCCCTGCGGACGGAAGCTGTAGATGAAGTTCCAGACGATCGACGCGCCGGCGAAGGAGATGGCCATCGGCAGAAAGATCAGGGACTTCGCCACGGCCTCCCCGCGGCGGAGCCGGTCGGCGAGCGTGGCGAAACCCAGGCCGATGGCCGTGGCCACCAGCGGAACCAGGATGATCCATCCCGCCGTGTTGCGGATCGCGGTGAGCATGCCCTTGTCGGTGAACACGAACTTGAAGTTGTCGAAGCCCACGAACTTGCTCGAGGTCGCGTCCTTGAAGCTGACGATGATCGTGTTGATGACCGGATAGATGAGGAAGACGCTCAGGATGACGAGGCACGGACCCACGAAGATGTATGGCCGGACCCCCTCCCGAAACCGGGCGGGGAGGTAGCTCACGAGCCGGTTCATGGCCCAGAACAGGAAGAAGATCCCTCCCACCCCCACCACCACGGCCACCAGGACGACCAGCGACCGGTTCGCCTCGGTGTCGCGCAGGAAGTCGAACGTCTTCCACAGGGCGAAGAATCCCGCGATGGGGATGGCCAGGGCGCCGACGACCCGCAGGAGGGAGAGCCACAGGGTCGTTCCGGGGGACGGCGGAGCGGGTTCCGGGATCTCCGGACCAGCCGCGGGCTCCGGTTCAGCGGTCTCCGGTTCAGCGGTCCCCGGACCGGCCGCGGGCTCGTCTGTCGTCGGTGTCACGCCGCTTCGTCCTCCTCTCGCGGAGGTCGATGGGAGCGGCCGGCTCGCGGCCGCTCCCATCCATCAATCAGCGAAACTCCGGTATCGCTCCCAGCTCCTAACTCGCCGGCCAGCTCTTCTCGATGTCGTTCAGGACGCCGTCGAGAGAGTCCGGCCCGTCCTGCAGGTACGTCACCATGCCGGTCCAGAAGCTTCCCGACCCCACCGCGGAGGGCATCTGGTCGGAGGCGTCGAACCGGGCGTCGCCACTGAGGAGCGCCCCACTCACCGTCTCGGAGGCAGCGCCGAGGATCTCGTTCGCGTAGCAGCTCGCAGGCACGGTGGTGTTGGGGGAGATCCTGGACGTTGCCGCGTTCGATCCCTGGTCGCACTGCACCTTCTCGTCGGAGAACTTCTTGACGAAGTCCACGACCTCGGGCGCGTTGCGGAAGATGACCGCGAGCTCGCCGGCGATCAGGGCCGTCTTCTGGTTCGGGTCGTCGATGGTCGGGAAGGGGAAGAATGAGTAGTCCTGGCCCGCCACGGCATCGGGGGGGAAGAACGCGGTGATGAAGTTGGCCTGCCGGTGCAGCCAGCATCCGGGGGGCTCCTGGAACATCGGGGCCGGCGCGTCGCCGAACGCGATGGACGGCGTCTTGTCGGCGCCGCCGAGGACGTACCCGTCGTGGAACATGATGTCCCCGAACACCTCACCCGCGTGCTTCACGCTCGGATCGTTGAACGGGATCTGGTGCGACACCCACTTGTCGTAGGTCTCGGGTCCCGCGGTGCGCAGCATGATGTCTTCCATCCAGTCCGTGGCCGGCCACCCCGTGGCGCCGCCGCTCTCGAAGCCCACGCACCACGGCGTCCCACCGTCCGCCACGATCTGGTCGGACAGGGCCAGCAGCTCATCCCACGTCTTGGGGATCTGGTAGCCGGCCTTGTCGAAGTCGTCCTTCGGGTACCAGATCATGCTCTTCAGGTTCACGTTGGTGGGGACGGCGTAGTGCTTGCCGTTGTACTCCCCGAGCCCCACCAGGTACGGCCCGAACGTCTTCGTCAGCGCGTCGATGTCGAAGCCCATGTCCTCCAGGGCGATGGCGGTCCCCGCCTTGGCCTGCTCGATCACCGACCCCGGCTGCGGATACAGCGCGACGTCCGGAGGGTTCCCGCCCTGGACGCGGATCTTGACCTGCGTCTCGAAGTCCGCGTTCGACTCGAGCGTGGCCACGTAGTCCGCGGTCTTGTTGATGTCGTTGTCGATGACGCCTTGCAGCGCCTGGTACTCGGACGGCTCCCCTGCTCCCAGGATGCTGACCCGGCCGATGTTCCCGTTCTCGCCCCCCTTCTTGTTGCCGCCGCTGCTGCACGCCGTTGCGAGGAGGATCAGAATCGCGGGCACCGCTACGACACCAACCCGAAGCCGTCTCATCGGCTTGCTCCCTTCGCTGCCGTGGGTTGTATTCATCCAGAACACGCCCTGAGAGTCAATTCGGGATGCTCCCGCGCTCCACCACCCGGCGGTACCACCGCCCGCTTTCCTTGGGGGTCCGTGCCTGCGTGGCGTAGTCCACATGGATCAGCCCGAATCGTTTCGAGTACCCCTCGGCCCACTCGAAGTTGTCCATCAGCGACCACACGAAGTACCCGTCGAGCCGCACGCCGGCCCGGATCGCACGGAGCGCGGCAGCCAGATGGGCCCGGAGGTACGCGATCCGAGCGGTGTCGCGGACCGTCCCGTCCGGCTCCACGACGTCGTCGAACGCGGCCCCGTTCTCGGTGATCAGCAATGGCGTGGGCGGGTAGTCGCGATGGAGCCGGAGCAGCAGCGCCTCGAGGCCCGGGGGGTCGATGGGCCACCCCATGGCCGTGACCTCCACGTCCGGCGCCACGCAGGACCACGCGTCCAGCGAACCCGCGAGCGGCGTCGCGATCTGTCCGGGGAGGGCCCGGGCGGCCACCGTGTGCGTGGTGTAGGTGTTCACCCCCAGGAAGTCCAGGGGCGTGGCGATCGTGTCGAGGTCGCCGTCCCGGGCGAACCCGAGGTCCATGCGCCCGCCGTACCGCTCCAGGAGGCCCTGCGGGTATCCCAGGCCGAACAGCGGATCCAGGAACAGCCGGTTCAGGTGCTGGTCGGCAAGGTCGGCGGCCAGCCCGTCATCGGGATCCTCGGACACCGCCCGGACATGGTGCAGGTTCAGCGCGATCCCCACCCGTCCCTCGGCGGCGGCCCGGATGGCCTCTGAGGCCAGTCCGTGCGCCAGCAGCAGGTGGTGCGACGCTGCCATGGCCTCGGCGTCGTCGGTCCGCCCCGGGGCGTGGACGCCCGTCCCGTAGCCCAGCCACGCCGACACCCACGGCTCGTTGAGCGTGATCCACCGGTCGACCTCGCCGGACAGCGCCTCCGCCACGATCCCCGCGTACTCGGCGAACCGCGAGGCCACGTCGCGGTTCGGCCACCCCCCCGCGTCCTGGAGGGCCTGGGGAAGGTCCCAGTGGTACAGCGTGGCCACGGGAGCGACGTCCCGTCCCCCGAGTGCGTCGGCGAGCCGCCGGTAGAAGTCCAGGCCGGCCGGGTTCGGCGGGCCCGCGCCGTCCGGCTGGACCCGGGGCCAGGCGATCGAGAACCGGTACGCCCGCACGCCGAGGCCGGCGATGAGCTCCACGTCCTGCTCGAACCGGTGGTAGTGGTCGCACGCGACGTCGCCGGTGTCGCCGCTCCTGGTCCGCCCCGGGGCGTGGCTGAACGTGTCCCAGATCGACGGGCCACGCCCATCCTCGTGAACGGCGCCCTCGATCTGGTAGGCCGAGGTGGAGACGCCCCACAGGAACCCCTCGGGGAATCGCCCCTCGTCAGGCGGATGGGTCAGGCCCCGTCGCCCCCGTAGATCCCCGCGCCGTCGTCCGGGTCGAAGAAGTGCAGGCGCCTGGTGTCCATGACGAGCTCGATGCGCTCGCCCTCGCGCGCCGTGGTCCTCGGGTTCAGCCGGGCGATGACGTTCGACTCGCCCTCCTGCGCTTCTCCCTGGGCCCTCTCCGGGAGCTCGACGCCGACGTCGGCGGCGAGCTCCTTGACGTCCTCGGTGATGGCCCGGGGGGCCTTGATCGTGAAGTGGATGAGCACGTCGGAGCCGAGGGCCTCTCGCAGGATCACGGTCGAGTGGATCCGGCGATCCGCCGGGGCGTCGGCAACGAGGGCCGCGTCCTCCATGTCCTCGGGCCGAATGCCCAGGACGACCTTCCGCCCGGCGTACCGGCGGAGGTCGGGGCGCGCGTCGAGGACGTCGTCCGGCACCGGCAGGCTGTACCCGCCGACCTCGACGGTCATGGACCCGTCCGAGCCGGCCAGCGTGGCCTCCATCAGGTTCATGGCCGGCGAGCCGATGAACCCCGCCACGAACAGGTTCACCGGGTGGTCGTACAGGGTCTGGGGGGTGTCGGCCTGCTGCAGGAGGCCCTTGCGGATGACCGCCACCCGGTCGCCCATGGTCATGGCCTCCACCTGGTCGTGGGTGACGTAGATCGTGGTGACTCCCAGGTCGTGCTGGATCCGGGCGATCTCCGAGCGCATCTGGACCCGGAGCTTGGCGTCGAGGTTCGACAGCGGCTCGTCCATGAGGAACGCGCGGGGATGGCGGACGATGGCCCGGCCCATGGCCACCCGCTGCCGCTGGCCGCCGGACAGCGCCTTGGGCTTGCGCTTCAGGAAGTCATCCAGGCCCAGGATCCGGGCGGCGTCGCGGACCCGCTTGTCGATCTCCGCCTTGGGGACCTTCTGGAGCTTCAACCCGAAGGCCATGTTGTCGTACACGGTCATGTGCGGATACAGCGCGTAGTTCTGGAACACCATCGCGATGTCCCGCTCCTTGGGCGGCACGGCGTTCACCACGCGCTCGCCGATGGTCACGGTGCCCTTCGAGATGGCCTCCAGTCCGGCCACCATCCGGAGCGCGGTGGTCTTCCCGCACCCCGACGGGCCCACCAGGACCATGAACTCGCCGTCTTTGATGTCCAGGTCCAGGTCCCGGACCGCCTCGGTCCCGTCCGGATAGACCTTCCAGACGTCGTCCAGAACGATCTGCGCCATCGTCGCCTCCCTGTGACGCCCGACCGACGGATAGTGGCACTTCGGCCGTCAGGCCACAAACGCTACTCGGGGCCCCCCGCATCCGTCCCGACGGAAAGGGGCGGCGAGACCGGAGCGAACCGGGCCGTCCCGGCGAGCACCACCGCCACGGCCGCCGCCGCGGCCAGCCCCCAGCGCAGGCTGGTGGCGCCGGCGAGGGCCCCCACCATGGACGGTCCGAGCAGGAACCCGAGATAGGCCACCGTGGTCACGGAGGCCAGCGCCCGTCCCCGCTCGGACCCCGGCACGATGCGGCCCCCGAGGCCGAAGAGGGTGGGTGCCGCGACGGAGATCCCCGCGCCCGAGACGAACATGCCGGCCAGCGCCACCGGCGCCGACGGAGCGAACGCCGCCACCGCGGTGCCGATCGCGCAGAGCCCGGCGGCCGAGCCGAGCAGCAGGCGATCGGGAGTCCGGTCCGCGAGGCCCTGCGCCCCGAGCCGCCCGAGCGCCATCGCCGCGGCGAACGTGGCCGGCCCGAGCCCGCCGACGGCCGGGCCCGCGCCCAGGGTGTCCTCCAGGTGGATGGCGCTCCACGATTGCAGGGCTCCTTCCACCACGAAGGCCAGCGCGCACAGCCCGCCGAGCATCAGCAGGGGGGCGGAGATCATGAGACGGCGGCCTGTCGGGCGGACCGTCGCATGAACGGCGCGCCCGCCGTGGCCCGGCCGGCGGACGGCGATGGCGGCCGCGATGGCCAGCAGGACGGAGGCGACCACGCCGAGGACGGCCACCGGATCCGCGCCGGCGGCCCGCGCCAGTCCCACCAGTCCGCCGGAGACCACCACGCCGATCGAGAACAGCGCGTGCGCCGCGTGCATGAGCCGTCGCCCTCGCCGCTCCTCCTCGGCGGCCACCGCGGCGTTCATGGTCACGTCCAGCGTCCCCGACGCCGCCCCGAGGGCCACCACCGCCGCGCCCAGCGCGACCGGGGAATGGGCGAGCGCCGGAATGAACGCGGCGACGCCGAAGCCGCCCGTGACCGGAGCCAGGGCCCGGTCCCCCAGCCGGTCGATGATCCAGCCGCTCGACAGCATCGCCGGGAGCGCCGCGGACGCCAGCACCAGGAGGGCCAGGCCGAGGTCCGCGTCGGTGGCCCCGGTCTGCTCCTGGATCGACGGCAGGAGCGCCCCCCAGCTCCCCCAGAACACCCCCAGGGCCACGAAGCAGGCGAACGGCCGCCACGGCCAGTCCAACCGGGTTCCCGCCGTTCGCATCGCTCCCTCGATCGACTCCACGCCGCGTGCGCGGTTGAGCGGTGGCGGGCCCTTCACCCCCGGGCGGCGGCCTCGGTCTCGTCCCACTCCAGGGTGGGCGCGTCGCCCCACAGGCGCTCGAGGTTGTAGAAGTCGCGCTCCTCCTCGCGGAAGACGTGGACGACCACGTCCACGAAGTCCAGGAGGACCCACAGGTTCTCGGACTCGCCCTCGCGGCGGGCCGGCTTGACCGCGAGCCCTCGGAGGGCCTTCTCGACCTCCTCCACGACCGTGCGGACCTGGCGCTCGGACCCGGCCGAGACGATCACGAAGTAGTCGGTGATGACGATGAGCTCTCGCACGTCGAGCACGACGATTCGCTCGCCCTGCTTCTCCGCGGCCGCTCGAGCCGCGGCCAGGGCCACGTCCTCCGAGGCGGGCGGCGCGCCCTTGGCGCCCTTGCTGCCCTTACGCTCCGCCACGTCCGCGTCGTTCCGTCATGCCGCTCGAGAGTTCCTCCTCGCCGCGCCGCCGGCTGCCGGCGACGCTTCCCGACACAAGCCTACCCGCCCTGTCCAGGGTCCTCCCGGTACAGGCCCGCCTTCTCGATGTACGTCCGGACGCCCTCCGGCACCAGGTACCGGATGGGCCGGCCTCTCGACACCCGTTCGCGGATGTCGGTGGAGGAGATGGCCAGCGCGGGGATCGGCATCACGCTCACGTTGGGGTGCTCCGTGGGCGCGCCGCGCTCGAACGCCGACAGGTCGTAGCCCGGTCTGGTGGCGGCGATGAAGTGGGCCAGCGACAGGGCCTCCTCCGGGTCCTTCCACTGGAAGATCTCGAGCATCGCGTCGGCGCCCGTGACGAAGAACAGCTCGACGTCCCCCCGTTCGTTCCGGAGGGCCCGCAGGGTGTCCACGGAGTACGTGGGACCGTCCCGCTCGATCTCCAGTCGGGACACGGAGAACCGCGGGTTCGCCGACGTCGCGATGACGGCCATGAGGTACCGCTCCTCGGCCGGCGAGACCTTCCGGTCCTCCTTCATCCACGGCTGCCCGGTGGGGACGAACACCACCTCGTCCAGGCCGAACTGCCATCTGGCCTCCTCGGCGGTGAGCAGGTGGCCGTGGTGGATGGGGTCGAACGTGCCGCCCATCACCCCGAGTCTCACGATGCGCCACGCTCCAGGAACGCCCTCAGCTGGGGAAGGTGTTCCTCGATGTGCACGGGGCCGGACTCGGCGAACCACTCCTCGGCCTCGGACGTGATCTCGGGAAGCGCCCCCCACTCCTGGAACATCCGGGTCCTGGCGGAGTCCAGCTCGGCCCGCACGTCGGAGAGCGACAGGTCGCGGCAGGCCTCGTAGAACCGGCGGTTCATCTCGTCGAGGTCCAGCGTGCGGTGCTCCCATGTCCCGAAGCGCATCTGCTCCAGCTCGTTGGCCGCCTCGGCCATCCAGCAGGCCAGGTGGGCCAGGAGGTCCTTGCCGGTCCACTCCTCGGTCACACCGGGGTCCAGGAGCCGCTCGGGAGGCGCCGCTTCGACCAGCGAGCACAGCTCGGCGTAGCGCTCGTCCTCCTGGCGGATCAGCTCCCAGCGGCGATCGGCCATCGCGGTCACGCCTCCTCCGGGAGGAAGTCGAACGCGCGGTCGCCGATGACCACCTCGTCGCCGCGGCGGGCCCCCACGGACGCAAGTTTGCGCTCGACGCCCTCCCGGGCCAGGCGGCGCTGCAGCGCGGCCACCTCGCGGGGATCCTCGAAGTCGGTGGCGGCCACCCATCGCTCGACGTCGCGACCGACCACCCGGTACCGCTCGCCCTCGCGGCGGACCGTGAAGCGCTGGCGGGCCGGTCGGAGCACGACGTACCGCTCGTGCTCCGGCTCCCGTTCGTGGTCGGTGGCCACGGCCCCCTGCACGCGGGCCTCGAGCCGGTCGATCCCCTCGCCGGTGACCCCCGACACCACCACGGCGCCCTCCCCCAGCGCGCGCGCGGCCTCCTCGCGGGCCGGCGTTTCCAAGAGGTCGGCCTTGGTCGCCGCCACCACCTGGGAACGCTCCCCCAGCGCCGGGTCGTAGGCCACCAGCTCCGACCGCAGCGTGGCCAGGTCCGCGGCGGGGTCGCGAGCCGAGAGGTCGATCACCACCACGAGCACCCGGCACCGCGTGACGTGGCGGAGGAACCGGTGCCCCAGGCCCCGCCCCTCGGCGGCTCCCTCCACCAGCCCGGGGATGTCGGCAACGACGAACCGGTCCTCGTCGCCCGCCACGCCGAGATTCGGCGTGAGCGTGGTGAACGGGTAGTCGGCGATCTTGGGCCGGGCCGCCGAGAGCCGCGACAGCAGGGTGGACTTCCCGGCGTTGGGCAGCCCCACCAGCCCCACGTCGGCCACGATCCGGAGCTCCAGCTCCAGCCGGTGCTCCTCGCCGGGCTCGCCGGCGTCGGCCGACCGCGGGGCCCGGTTCCGGGGGCCGGCCAGCGCGGAGTTCCCCCGCCCCCCGCGGCCGCCCCGCGCCACCACGGTCCTGGCCCCGACGCCGACCAGGTCCGCCACGAACCCTCGCTCGTCCCGGACGATCGTCCCGTCGGGAACACCGATGACCAGGTCCCGCCCCGCGGCGCCGGACGACCTGCTGCCCCCGCCGGGCTGTCCGCTCGCGGCTCGCTGGTGGGGATGGTCGGCCAGCCATCCCAGGTCGCGGATCCCCGTGGACACCTCGAGGACCACCGAACCGCCGGGGCCCCCGTCGCCGCCGTCCGGTCCGCCCCGGGGCGTGTAGGGCTCGCGGCGGAACGACACCGCTCCGTCGCCACCCTTGCCGCCCTGCACGAACACCACCACTTCGTCGGCGAACGCCATGCCCTCGATTGTGGCGGAATCGAACGGACGTGGAAGATGGGGGGCGTGACGGAGGCGGCCAGGGTCTGGATCAGCTGGCTGGGGACGGCCCGGCCCGACGTGGAGGGGACGCTCACCCTCACCCCCACCCACCTGGAGTTCCGCCACGCCGGGGGGCAGCCCGAGGACGCCCGCGTCCCGCTGAGCCACTTCGTGGGGCCCGACGACGCCCGCATCCCCCTGAACGCGGTGCGCAAGGTCCGCCGGCCGCTGGGAGCCCCGGTGCTCGAGGTCGAGTACGTGGCGGGCGGCGAGCCGGTCCGGGTGGCCTTCTTCTTCGCCCAGCCCCCGCCGGTCACCACCGATGGTTTGTGGGGCCGGGAGCGACGCCGCCGGAGCCAGATCGCGTTCGTCCTGCAGCGGGGCGAGAGCGTGATCGAGACCGTGAAGGAGTGGCGGGGAGCGGTCCGGGCGGCCGTGGCCGGCGCGCGCCGGAACGCCGGAGAGGACGTTCAGGGAACGCGGTGAGCGGCCGGGCCGGCTACTCGCCGGACTCGACGACCGTGGCGAACTTGCGGCCGTTCGACAGGTGGAACCCGACCTGGCCGGACACCCGCGCGTACAGCGTGTCGTCGCTTCCCTTGCCCACGCCGTCGCCGGGGTGGATCCGGGTGCCCCGCTGCCGCACGATGATCGTGCCCGCAGACACCGACTGGCCGCCGAAGGCCTTCACGCCGAGGCGCTTGGACTCGGAGTCCCGGCCGTTCCTGGATGAGCCGCCGCCCTTCTTGTGTGCCATCGCCGTTCAGGGTACCAGCCGGCTATTCGTCCGCCGGAGGCGTCTCGGCAGGGGCTGCCTCCGCGACCTCGGCTGGCTCCTTGGCGGTCTCGGCATTGGGTTCCACGGCCTCGGCGGAGTCCTTCGTGGCCGGCTTCGCGGCGGCCACCTTGGGGGCCTTCTCCTCGGCCGGCTCCTCCTTGGCGGCGGCCTTCCTGACGCCCGGGAGCTTGATCTCGCCGATCTCGACCAACGTGTACATCTGCCGGTGGCCCTGCCGCCGTGAGTACCCCGTCTTGTTCCGGTACTTGAAGACCTTGACCTTGTCGCCCTTCTGCTCGCCGACGAGCTTGCCGGTCACCACGGCCTTCGCCAGCACCTTGCCCACGTGGGTCTTGTTGTCGTCGTCGACCACCAGCAGCGGGTGGAACTCCACGGCCTCGCCGTCCCCGCCGTGCATGAGCTCGACTTCGATGACGTCACCGGTCTTCACCCGGTGCTGCTTGCCTCCGGCCTTGATCACGGCGTACATGTCGGTTGACCTCCCTCGGATCGCCGCGCGCGGCGGCGCCGTCTCGTTTCTAGATCTGGTGCGTCAGTAGTATCCCGCGCCCGCCGCAGGTGGGACATGTCTCGGAGAACGACTCCAGGAGCCCCGCCGACACACGCTTGCGGGTGATCTCGAGGATCCCGAGCGGGCTGATGTCGAACACCTGGGAACGGGTCTTGTCCTTGGCCATCGCGTTCTTCAGCGTGTCGATGACCTGGCGCTTGTTCTGTTCCAGCAGCATGTCGATGAAGTCGATGAGGATCATGCCCCCGATGTCGCGGAGCCGGAGCTGTCGCGCGACCTCCTCGGCGGCCTCGAGGTTCGTCTTCGTCACGGTCTCCTCGAGGTTGGCCTTGCCGACGTGCTTGCCCGTGTTCACGTCGATCACGGTCATGGCCTCGGTCTTGTCGATCACGATGTAGCCCCCGCTCGGAAGCCACACCTTGCGCTCCAGCGCCTTGTGGATCTGCTCCACCAGATGGTGCTGTTCGAACAGCGACAGCTTGCCGGAGTGCAGGTGCACCTTCTCCAGCAGGTCGGGGGCGACCGTGGCCAGGTAGTCCTTCACCAGCCCGAACACGCGCTCGGAGTCGGTCGCGATCTCGCGGAACTCCTCGTCGTTGAACAGGTCCCGGACCACCTTCACGGTGAGCTCGGGCTCCTCGTACAGCAGGTGCGGGGCCTTCGCCTTCTTCGCCTTCTTCGAGATCGTCTCCCACTCGGCGGAGAGCCGGCGGACGTCGGACGCGAGGTCCTCCTCGGTGGCGCCCTCGGCGGCCGTCCGCACGATCACGCCGTGCTGTTCGGGCTGGACCCGCTTGATGATGGCGCGCAGGCGCCTCCGTTCGTTGTCCGCGAGGCGGCGGCTGATGCCGAACACCTCCGAGTTCGGGACCAGCACCAGGAACCGGCCGGGGAGGCTGATCTCCTGCGTCAGCCGGGGGCCCTTGCCGCCCATGGGGTCCTTGGTCACCTGCACCAGGGCGGCCTGGCCGGCCTTGATGACGTGCTCGATCCGCGGAGGCCGGCCCCCGATGTCCTCGTCGTAGGAGACCTCGCCGGCGTACAGGACGGCGTTGCGCCCCTTGCCGATGTCGATGAAAGCGGCCTCCATGCCCGGGAGGACGTTCTGGACGCGCCCCAGGTAGATGTTCCCCACCATGCTCCGGGCCCCGGCCCGGGTGATGTAGTGCTCGACGAGCTGGCGGTCCTCGACCACCGCGATCTGGTCGCGATCACCGTTCTCGGTGATGAGCATGAGCTTGTCCTGGCCCCGGGGCACCACCGGCATCGGCTCGCGCCGGCGGAGCGTGGCCCGGGACCGGCGGACCCGCGTGGACCCGCCCTCCTCCGAGCCCGCGGCCCGAGTGCGACTCCGGCGGGCCGTGCGGGTCGGCGATGCCTGGGAGTCGCCCTCGGCCATGTCCTGCTGCGAGTCGGCCTTGGGCTCCTTCTCGGCCCTCTGCGACTTCGCCGTCTTCGCGGCGGCGGGGCGGCGGCGGGCCGGCGCCTTCGCCCGTGCCGGGGATCCGCGCTCCGCCGTCTCGGCGGCAGCGGGCCGGGGCTCGGTCGCTCGTGACTCACCGTCTCCGGCATCGCCGGTCGATCCGGGGGCGCCGCCCTCGGATGCGGCGGGGCGAGTTCCCGTGCGACGCCGCCTCCGGGGCCGGCTCGAGCTCGACCGTGTGCCCGTGGCGCCGTCGCCAGTGTCCCCGGAGGCCTCGCCCGGGGCGGCCGAGCCGTCCCCGGAGGCCTCGCCACTGACGGCCGAGCCGTCCTCGGATCCGGGGGCGGCGGGGCGCTCTCCCTGCGGTGATGCGCTGCGACGCCGGGCCTGGCTCACCCGGGCTCCCGACGGCGTCGAAGACGAACCCTCGCCGGGCGATCCGGCCTCGGACGAGCCTGCGCCGGACGAACCCGCCTCGGACGAACGCCCTTCCGCGGACCCCGCGTGGGCGGGCTCCCCCTCGGTGGACGATGCTCCTCCGGTCGATGCGCCGGCTCCCGTCTCGCCGGGGCCCCGGCCCCGGCCCCGGCCTCGGCCCCGGCCTCCCCGCCTCCGTCGGCGCCGGGCGGCGGTGCTGGTTGAACCCTGCCCGTCCCCGCCGGCAGCTCCGTCGCCCCCGTCACCGGGGGACGACGCGGCGACCTCCGCGGCCGGTGGGCGAGTCGCAGCCCTGGTCCCGGCTCGCTCGCCCGAGGTTCCAGCTCGCTCGCCGGACGTCCCGGACCGCTCACCGGAGGTCCCGGCCCCTTCGCCGGAGTCCGACTCGCCGCGGGCGGCGCTATTCGAATTCGACCCCTGGGTCCCTCCGCCGTTCGAATCCTCGCCCCCGCCTTCGGAGGATCTGGATGGGTGGGAACCAGAGGATCCGCCTCGTCCCCGGCCGCGGCCCCGGCTCCCGCGGCGCGACCTCGAACGGGGGGTCGGCGCGCCGTTGCCGGAGCCGGTGGTCTCGGTTTCCGTCGGTCCCGGTGCCCCGGGCGAAACGGGGGCCATGTTGCGGTCGGACCCCTCGGCGCGATCCGCGGAGGAGTCGGCGTGGCCCGTGGAGACACCGGCGGCGCGGTCCGCCGCCGTGGGGACGGCCCGGTCGGGCTCGTCGTTCATGTGAAGCTCCCTTCCTGTCGCGGGACCTCGGAGGAAGGGACGCCAGGACGTTGGACGGGGCGCGACGGTCGGTTCCCGGTCGCGCGCCCAGGCGCACTGACCACTCCTGCCACCCGCGCGCGAGCCCCGGTGGGCCGGGCGACCCCTCGGTCCGCACAGGCCGGTGGATCCGGCGTTCGTCGGACCGGGCGCCCGGGCCCGAGGCCGCTGCGCGGCCAAGGTTCCCTCTCGCCGTGCCGGATGTGGGCTCGCGCTCCGCGCACTCGAGAGTGGGTGCGAGCGCGTATGCCCCGGCAAGCGAGCACACCTGATCGGTTGGGCCGGCCGCCTGGACGGCGACAGGCCCGCGGCCGGCCGATCCGCGGACGGCCGCTGGAACTGCTTACAGGATATCAACCGATGGGGCCCCGCAGGCCATTCCGGCAGACCTGTTGGATGGTGGACAGAAGTGTCATGTTCGCCACAATGCCACCCGTGATCCGGAGACGGCGCCCACCCGCCACCCGTTGTGACTATCAAGCTGGTGGGTCGATGGGCCGATGGACGAATGGACATGCGTGCTGCGAGCGTGATGCCCTGTGGCTGACCCCTTTCCGCGTCCCTGGCTGGGGGCGGCGGCGTCCTCCGCCGAGCCTCCCGTACGGCGGAGCACGCACCTCGCCTCCGCCCTGATCCACTCCACCGTCCACGAGGCCCGGTCGCTCCGGGTGGTCGTGGTGGACGACAACGACGGGTTCCGGGAGTCCCTGATCGAGCTGCTGGTGGCGGGGGGCCACAGTGTGGTCGGCGAGGCCACGAACGGACGCCACGCCCTCGATCTGGTCGGCTCCGCCAGCCCGGACGTGGTCCTCATGGACATCCGGATGCCGGTCATGGACGGCATCGAGACCACCCGGCGGATCAAGGCCGACCATCCCCACCTCGGCGTCGTGGCCCTCACCGCCCAGGAGGACGAGACGATCGTCCGGGAGATGCTGGTGGCGGGCGCCTCCGGCTACGTCCTCAAGGACTCCGACGGCGACGTGATCCTCAACGCGATCGCCGAGGCCGCCGGCGGCGGCGCGGTGATCTCCCCCACCGTGACCCCGCTCGTGATCGATCAGCTCACCGAGGCCCTGGGCCGCGAGCGGCGCCGGGCCCGCGAGCTGGAGGAGGCCCACGTGGCGCTGGTGGAACGGGTATCCCGCCGCCACGAGCTGGTGGCGCGGCTGGGCCACGAGCTCCGAACCCCCATCACCGTCATCCTCGGCGTCGCCAAGATGCTGGGCGACCGCGACATGGACCCCCCGCAGCGCGAGGAGATGCTGGAACGGCTGGTGTCGCGGGCCGGCGCCCTGGCCCGGCTGGTGGAGCGGTTCGAGTCCGCGGTCGACACCGGGTCCGAGGACCGCATCGACGTCCCGGCCCTGGCCCGCGAGATCGCCGCTGGTTCACCGCGGGTCCGGGTCTCCGCCGAACCCGGGCTTCCCGAAGTCCTGGCCAACCGCGTCCTGGCCCAGCGGATCCTGGAGGAGCTCGTCGACAACGCGTGCCGGTTCTCGCCGCCGGACGGGGACGTCGAAATCTCGATCACGCTCGGGTCCGGCGCCCTCCAGGTCCGGGTGAGCGACCGGGGCCAGGGCGTTCGGTCGGAGGACCGCGATCGCATCTTCGAGCCGCTGGAGCAGGGCGAGGCGCTGGACGCCCGGGTCCATCAGGGCGCCGGCGTGGGACTGTCGCTGGGCCGGGCCGCCGCCCGGGCCATGGACGGCGACCTGGTCCTCGAGCGCACCGGTCCGACCGGCTCCACGTTCATGTGGACGGTGGCCCTGCCGCCGCCGGCGTTTCCGGGCGTTCGGGCCTGAAGAGGCTACGGGGCCACGCCGACCTTCAGCCGGCGCATGTGGATGTTCAGGAGCAGCCCCACCGCCATGTAGTTGGCGATCAGCGACGATCCCCCGTACGACATGAACGGCAACGGGATCCCGGTGATCGGCATGATCCCGAGCGTCATCCCCACGTTCACGAACATCTGGATCGCGAACATCGACGCGATGCCTGCGGCTAAGTACGTGCCGAACTTGTCCTTCGACATCATCGCGATGCGGATGGCCCGCCACAGCAGCAGAGCGAACAGCAACAGCACGGTGGTGGCGCCGACGAAGCCGAACTCCTCCCCCACCACGGTGTAGATGAAGTCCGTGTGCTGCTCCGGCACGAAGTTGAGGTTCGTCTGGGTCCCGTTCAGGAACCCCTGCCCGGTGATGCCGCCGTGGCCGATCGCGATCTGGGACTGGTCCCGGTTCCAGGTTGTGGCGGACCCCGGATCGCCCCCGACGTAGCCCTTCAGCCGGTCGAGCTGGTACTGCTTGACCAGCCCCAGCTGGAAGGCCAGCGCCAGCAGCACGACCGCGGCGACCGCCAGGACCCCCAGCTGGCGAGGCCGGGCGCCCGCGACGATCAGGGCCCCCACCAGCACCGCCGCGAGCACGATGGTGGTCCCGATGTCCGGCTGGACGAACACCAGGAACATCGGGATCAGGGCGAGGGTGGTGGCCCGGATGACGTCGCGGAGCGACAGGTCGGACGACCTGAGCTCGGACAGGAACGACGCGAGCATCACGGCCAGCGCCACCTTGGTCCACTCCGACGGCGTGAACTGGAACCCCGCCACGTAGAACCCCCGTTGGGCCCCCTTCGCCGCCGTCCCGAGCGGGGAACGCACCAACAGCAGCAGGAACAGGCACCCCACGTAGAACAGCGGCGCGTAGACCTTGGCCAGGCGGTAGTCGAACGACGCGATCGCCGCGAGCAGGATCGCCCCGACCACCACCGAGAGGATCTGCTTGCGGACCAGCGACCACGGGTCCCCCTGGTGCGTCGCGCTGTACATCATGAGCAGCCCGATCACGGTGAGGAACGAGGTCGCGGCGAGCAGCACGGGGTCGAGGTGCCGGATGGGGGCCCGGTCGCTCCACACCCGTCCCTGCGACCTGCCGAGGGGGAAGTCCATCAGTCCACCGACCTCGATCCGGTGGTCGGCTCGGTCAGGGGGAGATCGAACAGCCCGTCGAGGATGCGCCGGACGATCGGCGCGGCGGACTGCGACCCGTGGCCACCCTGCTCCACGATGGCCACCACGACGTACTGCGGGGCGTTCGCCGGCGCCATCGCCGCGAACCACGAGTACGGCTCGAACGGATTCACCTCGGCCGTGCCGGTCTTGGCCGCGATCGGGATGCGGTCCTTCGGGAACGTGGCGAACGCGCTGCTGGCCGTCCCCTCGGGCCCGACGACACCGGTGAGGGCGTTCCTCACGTAGTCCAGCTGCTTCTGGGTGAACGGCAGGTGCCCGTTCGCCACCGGCTTGTTGTCGACCACCGTCTCGCCGTTGGCCGAGGTGACCTTCTCGACCAGGTGCGGCCGGTACACGGTCCCCCCGTTGGCCAGCGCGCTGTACGCGGTGGCCAGCTGCATGGGGGTCACCGCCACGTCGCCCTGCCCGATCGACATGTTGATGAAGTCGCCGGGCTGCCAGTTCTTCGCGTACTTGTCGGGGGAATCGGCGTAGTGCTCGGCCTTGAATGCCGCGTCCGGGATGACCCCGCTCTTCTCCCCGGGGACGTCGAGCCCGGTGGGGCGCCCGAAGCCGAGCGTCCGCAAGTCGTTCTGAAGCTTGTCGACGACCGGGTGGTTGTCGTCGCTCTCGTAGTTGTACCAATCCGTCCAGTTCCGCCATCCCAGCTGGTAGAACACGGTGTCACACGAGATCACCAGGGCATGGGCCAGCGAGATGTATCCGTGGTCGACGGGCTCCCAGTTCTCCTTCGGAGGCTCTTCGCCTTCGGTGCCGGGTACCTGGTAGGCGGCGGGGCAGTTGATCGCGCTGTGCGGGCCCTTCATCTTCGCGTACCCCCGGCGGAGCGCCGACAGTGCCACGAACGGCTTGAAGGTCGATCCCGGCGGATACGTGGCCTGGGTGGCCCGGTCGAAGATGGGGCACCCGTTCGGGCACGGGTTCTTCGAGCTCGCGTCCTTCGGAAACAGCTTGTTGATCTCGCGGCTGTTGCCCGTGGCGAACACGCTGGGGTTGAACGTGGGCCAGGAGGCCAGGGCGGGCATCGCGCCGCTGTTCGGGTCCATGACGATGACGGCGCCCGCCGTGGCCTTCAGACCGAACGTGCGGGCCGCCTTGATCCCCTTCCCCAGGCTGACCTCGGCGAGGTGCTGAACCTTCTGGTCGATCGTGAGGAACACGTCGTCGCCGGCGACGGCCGGTGTGTGCCCGACGGGGCCGAGGTTCCGCCCGGACGAATCCACCTGGTACATGATCGAGCCCTTCGTCCCGCGCAGGTACTGCTCGTAGGCGACCTCCACGCCGGACTTGCCGACGATGTCGTCGGGGGCGTCGTCGTGATACCGCGGGTCGTTGAGCTGTTCCTGCGAGACCGGACCGACGTACCCGATCAGGTGGGCGGCGAGCTCGCCGTGCAGGTAGTCGCGCACGGTCTGCTCCTGGACGTTCACGCCCTGGAACTCCGACCGGTGCTCCCCCAGGTAGAAGTACGTGGTCTTCGGGACGTCGAACGCCACGGGGACCGGAGTGAACGAGTAGTACCGGTCCGTGTTGATGAGCTCGGTGAGGTGTTTCACCGAGAACCCCAGCACGTCGGCCAGCCGCGCGATCTCCCCGGTGGCGTCGGGGGGCAGCTGCTCCCGGTTCACCGTCACCACCAGGCTGGCCCGGCTCCTGGCCAGCACCGCGCCGTTCCGGTCGAGGATCCGCCCCCGCGGGGCGGGGATGGCTTGTGTCCGGGTGGAGTTGAGCCTGGCGCTGTGCTCGGCCTGCTCCTGGGCCAGCACCTGCACGAACCACAGCCGCGTCCCGAGTGCCGCGAACATGAACGCGCACAGCACCGCGAGCACCTTCAGCCTCGCTCCGGTCTTCCCGTCCGTCATCTCATCGCTCCGCTCACCACCGGAAGACCCGCTTGGCTCGAGACGACTCCGCCACGCGGCGCACGACGGGGAAGACGAACGGGGTGAGGACCGCGTTGTAGGCGGCGGCCAGGACCGCGATCCGGAGCTGGAACCACCACCCCGTGGCCAGCTGTCCCAGGAGGAACTTCACCAGCCCGTTGAACATGAGCCCGACCGCCGTCCCACCGGCCACCATGGCCACCGGGACCAGGGCCGACGGCGTCACGATGTACTGGCGGACCGTCCCCATGGAGTAACCCAGCAGCGTGAGGGTGAGCGCGGTGATGCCCTTGGGCGCGTTCAGCAGGAAGTCCTGGGCCATTCCGCTGCCGAACCCCACCACGCTCCCCGACGCCGGCCCCTCCAGCAGGGCGCTCAGCACGGTGAGGAGGTACATGAGCTCCGGCCGGGCGCCCAGCAGGCTGATCTGGGCGAAGACCGTCGACTGGAGCAGGAGCGCGGTCACCACGATGGCCGTCCACAGCAGTCCCCTCCGCACGGTCCGTCGTCAGCTCCCGCCGAACGACGTGACGACCGCGACCACGTCGAGCTTCGAGAAGTCGACCAGCGGCGCGACCTCGATGTCCTTCTCTCCGGTGGCCGGATCGACCGTGACGCTGGAGACCGTCCCGATCGGGATCCCCGCCGGGAACAGCCCGCCGTTGTACGAGGACGAATCCACCGGCTGTCCCACGGTGACCTCGATCCCCTGGTCGACCGAACTCATCCGGAGGTCCCCCCGGCCCTGGCCGTTGACGAGGCCCGTGTCCTGGGACTCGAGCAGTCTCGCCGCGACCGAGGAGTTCGGATCCAGGATCAGCAGGACCGTCGACCCGAACCGCGTGACGTTCAGGACGCGCCCCACCAGGCCCTGCGACGAGATCACCGGCATGCCCTTCCCGATGCCGGCGTTCGAGCCCTTGTCGATCGTCACCGACCACTCGGAGTTCGACACGCCATTCGCGACGACGCTCGCCTCCGTACTGTCGAAGTCGAAGCTGTTCCTCACCTGGTCCAGCTTCGTGAGCGCGTCGTACTGGTGCTTGAGGGACTCGTAGCGGATCTGATCCTGCTTGGTCTGCTCCAGCTGATGCTCCAGCGAGCTGATCCTGTTCGCGTTCTGCGTCAGGTGGACCAGTGCGGAGAAGAACGCGCCGACGGGATGGAACACCTTCGAGATGCCCACCTGCATCGGGATGATGATCGTCTGCACCCCGTCGGAGAGCCTGGCCATGGGACCGTTCGAGCCCTGGCGGTAGTCGATCGTGATCGTGACCAGCGAGACGGTCACCAGGAGGATCACCAGTCCGCGCGTGCTGCGAGTCCGGCGGACGATAGCCACCCGCGGCCCCTACCGCCGCGACGGGCTGACCAGCACCCTCTGAAGGACCTCGAACTCCTCCAGGCACTTGCCTGACCCGATCGCCACCGAGGACAACGGATTGTCCGCGATGTGCACGGGCATGCCCGTCTCGTGCTTCAGGCGCTCGTCGATGCCGCGGAGCAGCGCCCCGCCACCGGTGAGCACGATGCCCTTGTCCATGATGTCCGCGGCCAGCTCCGGCGGCGTGCGGTCCAGCGTGTTCTTGATGGCGTCGATGACCGAGGACACCGGCTCCTCGATGGCCTTGCGGACCTCCTCGGCCGTGACGTGGATGGTCTTCGGCAGGCCGGAGACGAGGTCCCGGCCCTTGATCTCCGCGATGAGCTCGTCGGGCATCGGGAACACGGACCCCACGGCGACCTTGATGGCCTCCGCGGTCCGCTCCCCGAGCAGCAGCGAGTACTCCTTCTTCACGAACTGGATGATCGACTCGTCCAGCTCGTCGCCCCCCACCCGGAGGCTGGTGCTGGTGACGATGCCCCCCAGCGAGATCACCGCGACCTCGGTGGTGCCACCACCGATGTCCACGATCATGTTCCCGGTGGGCTCGTGGATGGGGAGGCCGGCCCCGATGGCCGCGGCCATGGGCTCCTCGATGATGAAGGCCCGCCGGGCGCCGGCCGACATCGTGGCCTCCTCCACCGCGCGCTGCTCCACGCCCGTGATCCCGCTGGGGACGCACACGACCACGCGAGGCTTGGCCAGCATCCGCCGGCGGTGCACCTTCTGGATGAAGTACCGGAGCATCTTCTCGGTGACGTCGAAGTCGGCGATCACGCCGTCCTTCAGGGGCCGGACCGCGCGGATGTGGCTGGGGGTGCGCCCGATCATGCGCTTGGCCTCGGAGCCGACGGCCAGGATCGCCCCGTTGAGCTGGTTGATCGCCACCACCGATGGCTCGTTGAGGACGATGCCCCGTCCGCGAACGTAGACGAGCGTGTTCGCAGTCCCAAGATCGACCGCCATGTCGCGGCCCAGGAACCCGGTCAATCCCTCATTGCTCGCGCTACGGTGCGACGCGAGTCCTCGTCGTGTGCTCTCGGCCATGGGAGCGGCACCCGTTGTACTCGATCCCACAGGGCCCTGGCAACCCGATCACCCGGCGTTCGCGGACATTTCAGGCCTCTTGACCTGTGTTTTTTCCTGACGTCCAGTTGAGGTCGAGGGTCACCCCGAGGTCGACCCCAGGATGATGCCCCCAAATGGCCCCTCAGACCGAGGTCGACGGCGAAGTCCGGCCGTCTCGGGCGCCCCCGGATGACCCTCGACGGCCGGTCAGGCCGGCCCTCGCCGGCGACTCGTCCCCACCAGGGCCATCACCGCCGCGACGGCCGCTGCCACGCCCGAGAGCAACAGGAGGACACCAGCCGTGGCCTCTGTGCCAAGCGAGAGGACGCCGGCGATGAACAGCCAGATGGCATCGAGGAGCGCCCCGACGGCCCAGGCGCGGACCGGGCCCGGCCGGCGGGCCGCGGCCATGGCTGCGGCCAGCCCCGCCGGTGGCGCCGCGAGGATCAGGACGCCCGCCAGGGCGTCCGACCCGCTCCCGGACGATCCGTTGATTCCCAGGACCACCCCGACCAGCGCCAGCGCCGCGGACAGCACGAGCGCGACCACTGCGGAGCGGCGGCGTCCGGCGACCCGTTCCCGAGCGCCGGCCTCCGGTGGGCCTCCTCCCGGCACGACACCCGGTGGCGCCCACCCCCCGCCCGGCTGCCCCGTCCCCGCCGCTCCCGGCGGAGCGGGGAGGTCCGGCCGCATCGCTGGCCGGGGCCCCGGCATCGGTGCGGCCCGAGGGAACGGCGGAGCCACCGGTGCCGGAGGCGGCGCCACCACGGTCCCGGTGCTCCCTGGGCGGGGGGCACCGGCCGCTGCGCGCAGCGCCCCCACGAACTCTGCGCACGTGTCGAAGCGCCCCTCCTTCTCCTTGGCCAGGGCCCGCTGGAACACCGCGTCCACCCCCAGAGGCAGATCCGGGCGGAGCGCCGTGATCGGCGGGGGCGGGGCCGCCAGATGCCCGAACATGACCTCGGGGTCCGTGTCGCCGGCGAACGGCGGCGACCCGGTGAGGCACTGCTGGGCCACGCATGCCAGCGCGTACTGGTCGGTCCGGCCGTCGAGCGACTGGCCCTGGAACTGCTCGGGCGCCGCGTACCGGAACGTCCCCACGAACACCCCCGTGCGGGTGAGGCCCCCGGAGTCGTCGGTCCGCTTGGTCAGGCCGAAGTCCGTGAGGAACACCCGCTCGACCGCGTCCTCGGAGGCCGAGTCCTCGGAAGCCGGTTCGATGAGGATGTTCTGCGGTTTCACGTCCCGGTGGACCAGCCGGCGCCGGTGGGCCGCGTCGAGCGCGCTGGCGACCGGGGCCAGCACCTCGACGGCTCGGGCCACGCCCATCGACTCGCCGCCCCGCAGCAGCTCGGCCAGGTCCGCGCCGTGGACCCGGCGCATGGCGATGTAGACCACGCCGTCGGCCTCGCCCGCGTCGTAGATCGGGATGATCGCGGGGTGCTCCATGGCCGCGGCCATGCGAGCCTCCCGCAGGAACCGTTCTCGGAACGTCAGATCCGACGCCAGCTCGGGGGCGACGATCTTGAGCGCCACCGTCCGGCCGAGGGCGAGGTGCTCGGCCTCGTACACGATCCCCATCCCACCCCGCCCGATGACCGGCCCGATGCGATAGCCGGCCAGCCGGCTCCCCTCGCCCGGCGCCCAGTTCATGGCGCCGGTTCTATCACTCGATCCCATCGAGGTACAGGAGGGCCCGGGTGTTGCCGGACCGTTACCGGGCGGAGAGCACCACGTTGCCCTTGACCGCGAGGATGAGTGGTGGATGATCCGAGCGAGAAGGGAGAGTGCGATGGGCGGAGTGAGGAAGCGGATGGCTCGATGGTCCGGCATCCTGGTCGCCACGGTGGCGACCGGGATGCTGGTCTCGTGGGTGGGTCCGGCGATGGCGTCCGGCGATGTCTCGAACGGTCAGGCCCCATCGACCACGTGGACCCGGATGATCGGGGGGAACCTGAACGATGTTGCAGCGACCCCCGGAGGCCGGGTGTACGTCGTCGGCAGCACCGGCTTCACCGGAGATCACCCGAACGCCGCGCTGGTCCGCCGGTACGCGCCCGACGGGACCCGCGTGTGGGCGCGGGCGTGGCACATCGACAAGGGCTACGCGTTCGCCAACGACGTCACGGTCGGCCCCGACGAGTTCGTGTACGTCGCCGGCACGGTGGCCTCCACGCGGAGCGAGGGCGGAGGGTTCCTGCTGCTGAAGTACTCGCCCGGCGGGAAGCTGCTGTGGCAGCGGCTGACCGCGGGATGGCTCCACAGCAAATCCGAGGGCGGCTCGGGCGTGGCGGTGATCGGCGACGCCGTCGTGATCTCGGGGAACAGCTCCGGGTGCTGCGGGGATCCGTACAGCGACGGCTGGCTCCGCGCATACGACACCGGTGACGGGCACTGGCTGTGGACGACGCAGTTCGAGGTGCCCGGGATCGCCGGAACGAACGACGCGGCGAACGCCGTGGCAGCCGGCCCCGGCGGGTTCTACGCAGCGGGATGGGTGGCCCGGGCCGAGGAGCGCAGCGACCAGTCCTTCGTCAACCACGACGCGGTCGTCGAGAAGGTCACCGCATCCGGCGTCGTCGACTGGACCACGGTCGTGGCGGACGGCGTGCGCGACCACGACGCGGCCGTCGACGTGGTGGGTGCCGCCGACGGGATCCGGGTGCTCGCGTACGTGAACGAACGCCTGACGACCGACGCCTTCCACCGGGGCCACGGATGGCTCCGTTCGTACGGGGCGGACGGCGACGTGATGTGGACCCGGTCCTGGGGCTTCACGCCCGCCGAGGAACCGGGCGGGATGGGGCTCGCCACGGACGGCTCGGTGGTGATCGCGAGCGAGCAGCGCGATCCCGACGACCACCTCACGAACCTCGCGGTTCGCTCGTACGACGACGAGGGGACGCTGCTGTGGAGCAAGTCCCTCGACCCGGAGAAGTGGTCGGCCACGGGCACCGGCGCCGCAGTCGTGGGCCGGGCCGCGTTCGTCACGGCCTCCCTGTCGAACAGGGACTTCACGAAGGCCTCCGGCTGGCTGGTGAAGCTCGGCGAGGTCTGAGCGCCCGGCGCCCGGCGCTGGGCGGGAACGAACAAGGGCGGGCTCCTCGCGGGGGCCCGCCCTTCGTTCGAGGTGAGGTGGCCTACCCGGGCAGGTTGGCCTTGATCCAGCTGTCCAGCTCGGGGCCGGACTCGAAGCTCGTGATCAGCGCGTACCGGGGTGCGTTCCCGGGGTGGTACACCGCGTGGTGGAGCCGCTCGGTGTCCACCACGAACTGGGCGAACTTCGGGCACGGAATGTGGCTCTCCGTGGCCGGGTCGTCCTTGTCGTCGCGCACGATCATGTAGCTCTCCGGGTCGTCGGTGAGGTTCAGCCAGGCGCGGACCACCCAGCCCTCCCCCACCGGGTTCTTCCGGTTGTTGTCGTCGAGGTGGAGGAACCGGTTCGCCACCTCCTCCTCGCTGGCGGACGGCTCGAGCTTGATGATCCGGACGCGGCCGTACCGAGCGCCGACCGACTCCACGTACTTCTTCAGCGTCGGGGCCTTCTCGACGTTCACGGTCCACACGCCGTCTTTGTCCGGCTTGCCGAACTCCCAGAAACCGCGGGCATCGTCCTCGCCGTTGGCCGAGGCCAGGACGGCGAAGTTCGTGTCGCCGCCGGACTTCCAGTCGAGGTAGGTGAGGTCCTCCCACTCCGAGGGGTCGATCTCGCCCTCGTACGGCTTCAGGATCGCGAAGCCCTTCTCCTCCAGGATGTCCAGCTTGGGGTTGTCGGCCATGGCGAACTCCTCCGCTCTTGGGGTCCGGCCGAGTATATCGGCTGGAAGTTCGCCTCTCCGGGAACCTCCGGGAACCACCGGCCCGGCCGGATCGGGCCGAACGGCCCTCGACGGGCCCTTGTAACCGCACGCACGCGGCCGTAGTCGAACCCCCCGATGTTGCCGCACGCGACTGGCGGGGAGCGGTAGCGCCGTGCGTGCTGCGGTCCTGTTCCCCGGCCAGGGGTCTCAATACGCAGGGATGGCCGACCCGTGGACCACCCACGAGGCCGGCGCCGCCGTGCTCGACCGGCTGTCGGATGCGTGGGGGCGCGACGTCGTGGCCACGTGCCGCGACGAGGCCGCGCTCACCACCACGGAGGTGGTCCAGCCGGCCATGTTCGCGTGCGACCTCGCGGCGTTCCGGGTCCTGGAGGCGGAGGGAGTCCGGTTCGAGGCCGCCGCCGGGCACTCGCTCGGGGAGTTCGTGGCCCTGGCCGCGGCCGAAGTGCTCGACCCCGTGGAGGCCCTCGGGGTCGTGGTGATCCGGGGCCGGGCCATGCAGGAGGCCTCCGACGCCACGCCGTCCGGCATGACCGCCATCATCGGCCTGTCGCCGGAGGACGCGGCCGAGGTGTGCCGCGTCGCCGGCCGGGGCGACGTCCTGGAGGTGGCGAACGAGAACGCGCCGAAGCAGATCGTGCTGTCCGGCTCGATCCCCGCGGTGGAGCGGGCCGAGGAGGCAGCCAGGTCGAAGGGCGCCAAGGCCATCCGGCTGAAGGTGGCGGGGGCCTTCCACTCCCCCCTGATGCGTCCCGCACTGGACCCGGTCCGAGAGGCCGTCTCCCGCCTGGAGTTCAGGAAGCCCCGGATGCCCGTCGTGCCGAACACGAGCGGCCGGATCACCGAGGAGCCCTCGGCCCTGCGGGACCTGGTGTCGCGCCACATCGTGTCCCCGGTGCGCTGGGAGCGCTCCATGCGGGCCCTGGCCGATGCCGGCTTCGACACGTTCGTGGAGGCAGGCGCCGGCGACGTCCTCACGAAGCTGATGCGGCGCAACGCTCCCGGCACCACGGCCGTCGCGGTGCGATCGCCCGACGAGGCAGCCGCGTTCGCCGGATCCATCACCGAGTCGACGCCCGCCCTGAACCAGGAGTCCGCGTGAGCACCACGATCGACGACCTGCAGACCACGACGGCCGCCGTTGCCGACGCCGCCCTCGACGTCGACCACGGCGAGCGAACCGACATCCCGATCACGATCATCGTCGCCCCCCACGCCGGCCGTCTGCGCATCCTGCCCCCCGAGAGGTTCTGGGCCGGCCACGAGATGGTCGAGGTGGGGCAGGCGGTGGCCGTGGTGGAGGTGGCCGACGACGGGTACGACCTCGTCCGATCCCCGGTCAGGGGTAGGCTGGGGGCCGTGCTGGGACGTGAGGGCGAGCTGCTGACCCGGGGTCAAGCCATCGCCTGGGTGGACCGGGAGTGAGCGCAGGCGGGCGGTTCGCCGCCATCGCCGGCACGGGCTCCGCGCTGCCGCACCGCGTGGTCCCGAACTCCGAGTTCGAACACCTCGTGGACACCTCGGACGCGTGGATCGTCGAACGGACCGGTATCCGCGAGCGCCGGTTCGCCGGGGAGGGCGAGACCACGTCGACCCTGGCCACGGACGCCGCCCGGTCCGCTCTGGACGCGGCCGGGATGGCCCCGGAGCAGCTCGACCTCATCGTCATCGCCACCGTCACGCCGGACCGACCGCTGCCCTCCGTTGCCGTGCTGGTCCAGGACGCCCTCGGCGTCACCTGTCCGGCGTTCGACATCAACGCTGCGTGCGCCGGGTTCAGCTACGGGACCTCGGTGGCCCGGGCCATGATCGAATCCGGCGGCGCGGACACCGTGCTGCTGGTCGGCGCGGAGACCCTGTCCCGCCGGATGAACATGACCGACCGCTCAACGTGCGTGCTGTTCGGCGACGGGGCCGGCGGGGCCGTGTTCGCCGCCGCGTCCGAGCCGGGCGTCATGGAGTCGAACATGGCCGCGGACGGGCGGGCGGCCGGGTTGCTCACGATCCCGGGCGGTGGGACCGCGCCTCCCCTCGGCGAGGACGGCGAGCCCGCCATCGACAAGATCGTCATGGAGTCCGGCAAGGACGTGTACCGGCGCGCGGTGGTCGGGATGACCGACGCGTGCCGCTCGCTGCTCGAGAAGTCGGACGTGGCCGCCGACGACGTCCGGTGGCTGATCCCGCACCAGGCCAACGCCCGGATCATGAAGACCGTGGCCGACCGCCTGGGCTTCGGGCCGGACCGGGTGATCTCCGACGTCGATCGCATCGGGAACACCTCGGCCGCCTCCATCCCCATCGCGCTCGACGAGGCGTGGCGGGACGGGAGGATCCAGCCGGGCGACCTCGTGCTGATGACGTCGTTCGGCGCGGGGCTGGCCTGGGGAGCGTCGCTGGTGCGGTGGACCGCGCCGTCGCCGGCGCCGCAGCCGGAGGCCGCGACCGTCACGCGAACCCTGGAGACGGCGCCGTGACCGGGGCCGCCGTGGTCACGGGGGGCTCCCGCGGGATCGGCCGGGCCTGCGCGCTGGCCCTGGCCGAGGACGGCTGGGCGGTGGCCGTGGGCTTCCGCTCCGCCGAGGGCGAGGCCAAGGACGTCGTTCGCGCCATCGAGGACGCCGGCGGCCGGGCCGCGACCCTGGCCCTCGACACCGCCGACGAGGCGCGGATCCGGGAGGCGTTCCGGGAGGCCACCGAGGCCCTGGGCCCGGTGACCGGACTGGTGAACAACGCGGGGGTCTCCCGGGACGGCCTCGCCGTGAGGTACCCCGTCGAGGAGTTCGACCGGACCATGGCCGTGAACGCCCGGGGCGCGTTCCTGTGTGCCCGCGCGGCTCTCAGGACGATGCTCCGGGAGCGCTCCGGCCGGATCGTGAGCGTGTCCTCGGCCGTGGCCCTGCACGGGAATCCCGGGCAAGTGGCGTACGCGGCGTCGAAGGCGGCGATGGTCGGGATGACCAGGTCCCTCGCCCGCGAGGTCGGTTCGAGGGGGATCACGGTGAACGTCGTGTGCCCCGGGCTGATCTCCACGGACCTGACCGAGGCCCTGCCCGAGGACTCCCGCAGGTACCTGCTGGACCGGACGCCGGCCGGAAGGCCCGGGACGCCCGAGGAGGTGGCCGAGCTGGTCCGGTTCCTGATGTCGGACCGGGCGTCGTACGTGAACGGGGCGGTGCTCACCGTGGACGGTGGGCTCACCGCCTGAGGCAATCTCGATATCCTGAGAGAAAGGGAGGAGCGGCAGATGGATCGTTCGGAGATAGAGGCGAGGGTCCGCAAGGTGCTCGCCGAGCAGTTGGCCGTGGACGAGGCGCAGGTGACCGCGGAGGCGCGGTTCGCCGAGGACCTCAACGCGGACTCGCTGGACCTCACGGAAGCGGTGCTCGCCCTCGAGGACGAAATGGGCATCGAGATCCCCGAGGACGAGATGGAGAACGTGAAGACGGTGGGCCAGGCCATCGAGATGGTGGCCACCAAGCTCGGGGTCCCGGCGTAACGCGCACTTCCCTGCGCCGGGAACCGACGCACACCGTCTGGAGCCCGTACACGATCAGGTGAGCCTGCCATGACCGAAGACGCCCAACGCCGCCGAGTCGTCATCACCGGAATCGGCCCGGTGACGCCGCTCGGCGTCGGCATCGATGACTTCTGGAAGGGCATGTCCGGAGGCCGGAACGGCGTGGCTCGGATCGAGCGGTTCGACCCGTCGGAGCTTCCCGTCCACCTCGCGGGCGAGGTCCGGGAGTTCGAGCCGACCGACTTCATGGAGCCGAAGGAGGTCAAGCGGACCGACCGGAACGTCCACCTCGCCGTGTCCGCCGCCCATCTCGCCTACCGCGACGCGGGGAAGCCGGAGATCGCCGGTGAGCGGACCGCCGTGATCGTGGCCACCGGCGTCGGCGGGATCGAGACCCTGCTCACCCAGCATTCCGTGCTGCTGGAACGGGGACCGGGCCGTGTGAGCGCGTTCATGGTCCCTGGCCTCATGGCGAACGCCGCGGCCGGCCACGTGGCCATGCACTTCCGCCTGACCGGGCCCAACATGTGCATCGTCACCGCATGCGCGGCCGGCGCGCACGCCGTCGGCGAGGCTTACCGCATGGTTCGCGACGGACTGGTCGACGTCGCGATGGCCGGAGGGACCGAGGCAGCCATCGTGCCCATCACGATTGCCGCCTTTGCCCAGATGCAGGCGCTCACGAAGAACCCCGACCCCGAGTCGGCCAGCCGGCCGTTCGACGCGAACCGGGACGGGTTCGTGCTGGGGGAGGGCGCGTGCATACTGGTGCTGGAATCCGAGGAGCACGCCACGGCGCGGGGGGCCAACGTGTACGCGGAGGTCGCCGGCTATGGTGCGTCTGCCGACGCGTTCCACATCACCCAGCCCGAGCCGACCGGTTCGGGCGCCGCCATCGCCATGCGCTCGGCGCTCCGCGACGCCGGGGCGTCACCGGAGGAGGTCGGCTACATCAACGCCCATGGGACCTCCACCCCGCTGAACGACGCCGCCGAGACCGCGGCCATCAAGGCCGCGCTGGGCGAGGACGTTGCCCACCGGGTGCCGGTGTCGTCCACGAAGTCCATGACCGGCCACCTGCTGGGCGCAGCGGGAGCCGTCGAGGCCGCCGCCACCGCGCTGGCCCTGCGCGACGGGGTGCTTCCCCCCACCATCCACTACCGGACGCCGGACCCCGCCTGCGACCTGGACCCGGTGCCGAACGAGGCCCGCTCGGCCGAGATCACCCTGGCCCTGTCGAACTCCTTCGGCTTCGGCGGCCAGAACGCGGTCCTGGCCATCCGCCGCTGGTCGTCCTGACCCAGCGCGATGACCTCGTTGGGCTACAAGCTGTCCTCGGAGGAGCACGACGCCCCGATGCTGGTGCGCTACGCCGGCTTCGTTCGTAGGCTCGCGCCTCAGGGGGCGACGACTGCTTCGAGCTCGGGGGCGTCGGCGGTGATGCGGTCGGCGGGTTCGTTGAGGGCTCTCAGTCGGCCGAAGATGGGGAGGGCCAGGAACGTGGTCAGGCCGCCCACCACGAAGCCCACCGGGATCGACCGTTCCTGGGACAGGTAGCCCAGGCCGGCCTGGCCGCCGACGCTGCCCAGGCTGCCCATGAGCGAGTCGAACGAGACCAGCGTGGCCCGCTCCGAGGTGGGGATGGACTGGTGGAGATAGGTCTGGCGGACCGGTGACAGGACGCCGCCGGCCACCGCGCCCAGCAGGAAGATCGGCACGGTCACCCAGAACGTCCGCACGACGCCGGTGGCGACCATCGCGGAGGTGGAGATGGCCGCTCCGGCCAGCATGATCGTCGTCCGGCGCCGGCCGGGCCGGGCCACCCGTGGCACCAGCATGTTGCCGGCGATCCCGGCCAGGGCGAAGAACGCCGCGATGACCCCCGACAGCCAGATCGCGTCATGCCCGTACAGCTGGAGGAAGTAGGGCTGCCACGCGTACCAGGCCCAGGAGAAGAACCCGAACACCAGGAACGAGTACAGGACCAGCAGCCGGACGGCCGGCTTGCGCCACCCGTACGTCATCCCGGCGCGAGCGACCTTCCGCATCTCGCCGACGATGCCCTTCAGGCGGAGCGTCCGGGGCGTGAAGCCGACGTCGTGCATGGTCCGGACGCCCACCGACAGTGCCATCAGGAGCAGCGCCGTCCGGACCAGGTACGGGATCGAGAGATCGAGCTGCCCGAGCACTCCCCCGCCGACGGTCCCGGTGATCATGGCGATGCTCCCCACGATCGACGCCCGGGCGAACACGCCGTCCAGCTCCCGCTGGTACCCGGTGGCCTTCAACGCGTCCACCAGCCAGGCCTCCACCGCGCCCGAGTAGAACGTGTAGCCCAGGCCCAGGATCACCCCGGCCAGACAGAACAGCAGCAGCCCACCGTGGATGGCGGCCACGCCGACGTACGCCAGGGTCCCGATGGCCAGCGTGATCGCGGACAGTAGGAACGACGCCCGCCGTCCCCGGGTGTCCGCCACCACCCCGGTGGGAATCTCGAACAGGGCCATGGCGGCGGTGAACGCCGCGTTCGCCACGAACACCTCGAAGATCGACAGCCCGGCGTCGAGGAGGAACAGCGTGTTGATGCCCCAGATGAGCGAGGCGGACAGCGTGAACAGCCCGCTGATCACGAGGTACGCGCGGATCGCGCGCTCGGGCTCCATCCGTTCCACGTCGGCCATTCCTCCGTCGATGTTAGAGGCCGCAAGCGGTCAAGAGGCGAAGAACAGCGCGAGCTCGCGTTCGGCGGACTCCGGCGAGTCGCTGCCGTGCACGATGTTCTCGCCGATCAGCGTGCCGAAGTCGCCCCGGATCGTCCCGGGGGGGGCGGCGACGGGGTCGGTGGGGCCCATCAGCGTCCGCAGGACGCCCACCGCCTGCTCGCCGGTGACCTTGGCCACCACCACGTCGCCGGAGGTGATGAATTCCACCAGCTCGCCGAAGAACGGCTTGTCGCGGTGCTCGCCGTAGTGCTCCTCCGCGAGGGCCCGGTCGATGTGCATGAGCTTCAGCTCGTCGATGCGGAGGCCCTTGGCCTCCACCCGGCGCAGCACCTCGCCCACCAGCCCGCGGCGGACCGCGTCCGGCTTCACGATGAGCAGCGTCGACTGATCGGCCATGTCAGAGGTTGAACGCCCGGCGGGCGTCCGCGACAGTGTACAGAGAGCCCGTGACCAGGATCAGGTCGGCTTCCGCCGCCTGGGCCCGGGCGGCGTCGAGGGCCTCCTCCACGGACGGGTGCGTGCTCGGTGACAGCCCGGCGTGTCGCAGGGCGCTCTCCACGGCCTCCCCCGGAGCGGTCCGGGCACTGGAGTTCGTGGCGGCGTAGGCCCCGTCGGCCAGCGGGGCCAGCTCGGCCACGATCCCGGCGAGGTCCTTGTTCGCCGACACCGCGAGGACCAGGTGCAGCCGTTCGTACGCGAACGACTCCATGAGCGCGCGAGCCAGGGCCTCCGCGCCGGCCGGGTTGTGGGCACCGTCGACCACGATCAGGGGTCGCCGGCCCAGGACCTCCAGCCGGCCCGGCGACGTCGCGGTTCCCAGCGCGTCCTCCACGGCCTCCTGGACCAGCTGCCGGTCGACGAACGCCTCGAACGCCACCACGGCGGCGGCGGCGTTCCGGGCGGCGTGCTCGCCGAACAGCGGGAGCCGCAGCCCCTCGTAGGTCCCGAACAGCCCCCGCACGGTGAGGGCCTGCGCGCCGACCCCCTGGATCCGCCCGATCATCTCCCAGTCCCGACCCTCCAGGAGCAGCTGGGCCTCCACCTCCCGGGCCCTGGCGTCGATCACCGCGAGGGCCGCCTCGGGCTGCTCCCGGGACACCGCGATCTTCCCCTCCTTCACGATCCCGGCCTTCTCCGAGGCCACCTCCCGCACGGTGGACCCCAGCTCCGGGTGGTCCAGCGCGATCGGCGTCAGCACCGCCACGTCGCCGGTCACCAGGTTCGTGGCGTCCCACACCCCGCCCATCCCCACCTCGAACACGCCCACGTTCACCGGCTTGTCGGCGAACCACACGTAGGCCAGGGCGGTGAGGACCTCGAAATAGGTCACGCGTTCGTCGCCGCGCCGGTCGACCTCCTGCAGGAACGGCAGGAGGTTCGCGTATTCCTCGGCGAACTCCTCGTCCTCGATGGGCTCGTCGCACAGCGCCAGCCGTTCGGTCACCGAGTGCAGGTGGGGCGACGTGAACGCCCCGGCCGACAGCCCGTGGCCGCAGGCCAGCGCGGAGACGAGCCGGGTCGTGGTGGTCTTGCCGTTGGTCCCGGTGACGTGGATGCTCGGGTACGTCCGTTCGGGGTGGTCCAGGAGCTCGGCCAGCGCCGAGATCCGGGACAGGTCCGGGACCATGCGCTCGGGCTGCCGCCCCTCCAGGTCGGCCAGCGCGTCGGCGAAGTCCACGGCTACGGCGAACCCGACAGCGACTCGAGCAGCGCGATCTGATCCACCAGCACCGCGGCCTCCGCCGTGAGGTCCTCGCGCTTGCGCCGCTCCTTGTCCACGGCCTCCGGCGCGGCCCGGGCCACGAAGTCGTCCTTCGCCAGCTTCCATTCGCTGCCCTCGAGCTTCGACCGGGTCTCCTCCAGCCGCTTGCGCCGGGCCGCCAGCGCCGGGCCGGGGTCGAACCCATCGGGAACCTGGAGCCGGGCCTCCCTCCCCCGCACCGACAGCCGCACGAACCGCCCCTCGGGCTCGGTGTCGACGATCGGGGACAGCGTCGCTCCGGACAGCCGCTCCACCGCCTCCCGCAGCGGCTCCAGCTCCGCGGCCAGCCCGTCCGCCACCACCAGCCGGAACTCCCCGCCGCCGACGATCCCCCGGATCTGGCGTACGTTCGTCACCAGGTCCCGGACGAACCCGAACGCCGCCTCGGCCTCGGCGTCGACGTGCTCGTCGTGCCCCTCCGGCCACGGGGCCACCATGATCGAGTCGCCGGCGCCGAACCGCTGCCAGACCTCCTCGGTCACGAACGGCATCACGGGGTGGAGCAGCCGGAGGGTCCGCTCCAGCACCCACGCCAGCACCAGCGAGGCGCGGTGCCGTTCGTCGGGGGAACCGTTCGACCGGCGCTGCTTCTCGGCCTCGAGGCCCCAGTCGCACAGCTCGGACCAGAAGAACCGGTGGAGGGTCTGGGCGGCCTCGTCGAAACGGTAGCCGTCCAGGGCCGAGTCCACCTCTTGCAGGCAGGCCTGGTGCCGCGACAGGAGCCACCGCTCGGAGAGGGTTCGTTCCTCCCCGGCCGGCAGCTCCGGCGCGCCCCCGCCGGCCCGGTACGACCCGAACACCTGCCGCGAGGCGTTCCAGATCTTGTTCGCGAAGTTCCGGGCGGCCTCGATGCCCTCCTTCGACAGCGGCAGGTTCTGCTGCTCGGGGCCGGCCATGCGAGCCAGCGCGAACCGCAGCGCGTCGGCGCCGTACTGCCCGATCATGTCGAGGGGGTCGATGACGTTCCCCAGCGACTTCGACATCTTGCGCCCGGCGGCGTCGCGGACCAGGCCGTGGATGAGGACGTTCCGGAACGGGACGTCGCCCACCAGGTACAACCCGGACATGATCATCCGGGCCACCCACAGGTACAGGATCTCGTAGCCGGTCACCAGGACGGTGGTGGGGTAGAAGAAGTCCAGGTCCGGGGTCTCCTCCGGCCACCCCAGCGTGGAGTACGGCCACAGCTGGGACGAGAACCACGTGTCGAGGACGTCGGGGTCCTGTTCGAGATCGGCGGTCCCGCACTCCCGGCACTCCGTGGGGTCCTCGGTTGCGGCGAACTCGTGGCCGTTCGGGCAGTACCACACCGGGATGCGGTGGCCCCACCACAGCTGTCGCGAGATGTTCCAGTCGCGCAGCCCTCGGAGCCATTCCAGGTACGCGTTCTGCCAGCGCGGAGGGTGGAACCGGATCCTGCCGTCCTCGGAGGCCTCGATAGCCGGGCCCTTCAGCCGTTCGACCGCCACGAACCACTGCTTGCCGGAGAGCCACGGCTCGATCTCCGAGTGGCACCGGTAGCAGTGCCCAACCGAGTGCCGGTACGGGCGCTCCTCCTCCACCACCCACCCCAGCGCGCGGAGGCGCTCCGCCACGCGGGCGCGGGCCTCGTAGCGGTCCAGGCCCCGGAACTCCTCCGGCGCGGTGTCGGCGACCGTGGCGTCCGCGTTCAGGATGTTCAGCCGGGGAAGACCCGTTCGTTCGGCGATCTCGAAGTCGTTGGGGTCGTGGGCGGGCGTGACCTTCACGGCGCCCGTCGCGAACGAGGGATCCACGGCGTCGTCGGCCACGATGGGGAGCTCCCGACCGTCGAAGGGGTGCGTCACGGTCTTCCCGACGAGGGCTGAGTAGCGCTCGTCGGAGGGGTGCACGGCGATGCCGGTGTCGCCGAGCATCGTCTCGACCCGGGTGGTGGCGACGTCGACGAACCCGCTCCCGTCACTCAGCGCGTAGCGGAAGGTGACGAGCTCGCCGTCGACCTCCTCGTGCTCCACCTCGGAGTCGGAGAGCGCCGTCCGGTCCTTCGGGCACCAGTTGATGATCCGCTCGCCCCGGTAGATGAGGCCGTCGTCGTACATCCGGACGAACGCCACCCTCACTGCGCGGGACAGGCCCTCGTCCATCGTGAATCGCAAGCGATCCCAGTCGCAGGAGTTCCCCAGGCCCTGCATCTGCACGACGATCCGGTCGCCGTACTGCTCCTTCCACTGCCACACCCGCTCGAGGAAGGCCTCCCGGCCCATCTCGCGGCGGTCGACGCCTTCCCTGGCCAGCTCCCGCTCCACCACCACCTGCGTGGCGATGCCCGCGTGGTCGGTTCCGGGGAGCCACAGCGCCTCGAACCCCTGCATGCGGGCCCGCCGGGTCAAGCTGTCCATCAGCGTGTGGCCGAGCGCGTGGCCGATGTGCAGCGCGCCGGTCACGTTCGGCGGCGGCAGCACGATGCAGAACGGCTCCTTCGACGGATCCGGCTCTGATTGGAACAGGCCGCGTTCGAGCCATGCCCGGTACCACCGCTGCTCGGTGGCGGCCGGGTCGTACTGCGGCGGCATGTCGCGCGTCGGTTCGATCTCCATGTGTCTCCGGTGTGGTCCGAGGGGGGGTCGCCGCGGAGCCGCGCCCTAGCGGGGCTCGCGCGGCACGGCTACGCCGACGGGCTCGGTGGCGTGGCGGTCGCGGCGGCGCATCGTGGGGCCATGATAGCCGAGCCTCCCGCGACGATCCCCGATGTGGCCCCGGAGCCGCCCAGGGAGTAGGGTCGGCCGGAGGTGTCGCCCATGCGTAGGTTCGTCGCTGTCGCGTTCCTGTTCGTGGTGATCCTGGGGATCGCGGTCCCTGCTCAAGCTGACGCCCGGAGTCTCGGGCGCATCGTCGTCCTGAACGGGCGCACGGAGGTGGCCGAGGGCGAGACCGCCACCGAGGTCGTGGTGTTCCGCGGCCGGACCGTGATCGACGGTGACGTGAACGGCTCGGTCGTCGTGTTCGACGGCGCCACGAGGATCTCGGGCGACGTCCGCGACAACGTGCTGGTGTTCCGGGGGAACGTCGTGGTGACGTCCGGGGCGCACATCGGCGGCGACCTCGTGACGAACACCCGGCCCGACGTGGACCCGGTCGCCACCATCGACGGTGAACGGAGGCGGGTGGCGAACCTGCAGTTCGCCGGCTATTCGTTCCTGGTCCGGATCCTGGTGTGGCTGGCGTTCAGCGTGTCGGTCCTGGTGCTGGGCCTGCTGATGGTGAGCCTGCTCCCGGGAGCGATGGAGTCGGCGGCAAGGGCATCCCGTACCGTCGGCGCGACCCTCGGATGGGGCCTCCTCATGCTGATCGGGCTGCCGGTGTCGGCCGTGTTGGTGTCGGTCACCCTGGTGGGGCTCCCCCTGGGCCTGGCCCTCCTCCTCGGGCTTTGGTTGCTGTTCACGCTGGGGTACACGGTGGGGACGTTCGCGGTCGGCCGGTGGATCCTGAAGGCGCCCCGCGGGCGGATGAAGGCGTTCCTGGCCGGCTGGGGCATCGCCCGGGCGCTGGCGCTGATCCCGGTCGTGGGCGGGCTGGCGTGGACGCTGATGGCGATCGCCGGCCTCGGAGCGACCACAGTGGCCGTGTGGCGATCCCGCCGCGCCGTCCGCGAGGCGGAGGCCGGCGCCGCGCCTGCGGCCGGACCTCCGCTCCTCCCGCCTCCGCCAGCGGCGCCTGCAACCGAACCCGCCACCTGATACCTGACCTCACGACGGACCTGACTTGACTTACTGGCCGTGCGCGGTCAGGCTGCCCGGCGCCCACACTCGTCCGATGGAGAGGAGTATTCGACATGGTCGCTCGGATGACCGTCACGATGTACCCGACCGAGATGGTGGATCAGCTGGAGCAGGCGGCGCTGCGGGCGGGGCAGCAGATGGCCCCGATGATCAAGTCGATGCCCGGCTTCAAGGGCGGCTATTGGATGGCCGACCGGTCCACCGGGCGGTTCATCGGCCTCACGTTCTGGGAGACCGAGGAGAACGCGCAGGGCTACGAGGCCGCCACGGCCCAGCTCCGGGCCCAGGCCGGCGCGGGCCAGCCCCAGCAGGCCATCGAGCACTTCGAGGTGTACGACACCATGATGCCGTAGGGCGTCGCGGCTTCCGCCGCCGGCTCCCATGCGCGTGTCATACTCCGTATGTCATGCAGCGAACGACCAGGGTCCTGGCCGTCTCGGTCCCGCCGGGTGCGGCCGACGAGTTCGAACGCTTGGCCCGGGACGAGGGCCGGAACAAGAGCGAGCTGTTCCGGGAGATGCTGCGCGTGTACCGCGCGTACCGGGAGACCGGGACGTTCGAGTCGCTCCAGCGCTACGGCGCGGCGCGGGCCAGGGCCCTTCGGGTCCGGGACGAGAGCGATGTCGCGCGGCTGGTCGCCGAGCTCCGCGCCGGCCGCTCGCCCGCCCGGTGAGAGCGACCCCCACGACCGAGGCCCTGGTCTCGGCGTTCGTCTTGCCCGGGAGCACCTCGGAGGAGGTCGTTCGCGAGGCGATCGAGGGACGGCTGGGGCTATTGGTCTCGATCCCGATGCTGGCCGAGTTCGGCCGGGCGCTCCAGGAGGGGTTCGGCTGGGACGGACCCTCGGCCGCGGAGGCGGTCGCTCAGCTGGTCCGGATCGGCGTGATGGAGTGAGGCGTCAGCTGAGCGTGCTGGCCAGCAGGACGCGATTCGCGAAGTACGTGCCGGTGGCTCCGGAGGGCAGCAGGTCGTAGGTGAACCCGCCGGCGTAGGCGACGCGCCTCGCCGACACCACCCGGGTGCCCTCGAACGACTGGCCGGCCCGGAGGTCGCCGACCCGGGATCCGTCCGGCGTGGGGTGGCCGGGCGAGACCAGCACGGTTCGGCCGTCGGCGAGGACCAGGCGCACCACCATGTGGGTCGCCGGCACCGGCGTGCGACCGATGCGGAGCACCGTCGCCCGGACCCGGTGCCCGGTGCGGTCCGTGGTCCACACGGTCATCCCGACGCGGACGTCCTGGACCGCCACCGGTCCGTTCGGCGTGGAGATCACGACGCCGCGGGCCAGGCAGATCGGACAGTTCAGCGGTTCGCCGGGCTGCTTCTCCCCGAGGTCGACTTTGCCGAACGCATCCACCGTGCCCGACACATGGGAGTTCGCGTAGTCCCCGCCCTGATCCGCCACCAGCAGCGAAAAGGAGAATCCGTCGTCGGCCGGCGTGAGGTCGATGACCTGGATCTGCTTGTAGTCCTCGTTGATCGTGATGAGGTCGTCATCGGAGAGGTTGCCGGGGTCGAGCCCCTCGAACTCGACGATCGCGTCGAAGGCCTCCCTGTCCCTGCGGATCTCCGGCATCCGCTGCTTGGCGTTCTGCAACGCCGTCCCGCGCCCGATCGGATACACGTCCGGGTCGCAGTAGGACAGGTGCCCGCCCACCGCATCGAGCACCCGCAGCTTCAACGCAGCCTGCGTCAGCGGTTCCCCCGACGGTGACGGCGAAGGGGAAGGGGGCGAAGGGCTCGGGGTCGACCCGGGGGACTTCGCGCCGCACGCCACGCCCAGCACCACCATCAGGGCGATGAAGGGCATCCACGCGCGGCGGGTCATGGTGTCGTTTGGACGACGTTTCGCTCAGAGTGGTTCCCGCGCAGGAGCATCTCGACGCGACCGCGACTGCGGCCTACGCGGTGCGTTCCTTGGGGGTGCGGGTCTTGGCGGCGGTCTCCCGGGGGACGAGGGTGGGGTTGACGCCGGAGAGCACGACGTCGGCGTTGATCTCGCACCTGGTCACGTCCTTGCGGGAGGGGAGCTCGTACATCACGTTGAGGAGGACCTCCTCCATGATGGCCCGCAGGCCGCGGGCGCCGGTTCCCCGAAGGAGGCACTGGTCGGCGATGGCCTCCAGCGAGTCGTCCGTGAACTCCAGCTCCACGCCGTCGAACTCGAAGAACTTGCGGTACTGGCGGACCAGCGCGTTCTTCGGCTTCGTGAGGATGTCCACCAACGCGCCCTTGTCCAGGTTGTGCACGTGGGAGATGACCGGCAGCCGGCCCACGAACTCCGGGATCAGCCCGTACTTCAACAGGTCCTCCGGCAACACGTGCGACAGGATCTCGCCGACGTCCTTCTCCCCCGCCGGGCGGATCTCGGCGCCGAACCCGACGCCCTTCTTCCCGATGCGGGACTCGATGACCTTCTCCAGCCCGGCGAACGCGCCCCCGCAGATGAACAGGATGTTCGTGGTGTCGATCTGGATGAACTCCTGGTGGGGATGCTTGCGTCCGCCCTGCGGCGGCACCGAGGCCGTGGTGCCCTCCAGGATCTTCAGCAGGGCCTGCTGGACGCCCTCGCCGGAGACGTCACGGGTGATCGAGGGGTTCTCGGACTTCCGGGCGATCTTGTCGATCTCGTCGATGTAGATGATCCCGGTCTCGGCCTTCTTCACGTCGAAGTCGGCGGCCTGGATCAGTTTCAGCAGGATGTTCTCGACGTCCTCACCGACGTAGCCGGCTTCCGTCAGCGCCGTGGCGTCGGCGATGGCGAAGGGCACGTTCAGCATCTTGGCCAGGGTCTGGGCCAGGAGCGTCTTGCCGCACCCGGTGGGACCGAGGACCAGGATGTTCGACTTCTGCAGCTCGACGTCGTCGTTCTTCTGGCCGACCTGGATCCGCTTGTAGTGGTTGTAGACGGCGACGGCCATGACCTTCTTGGCCTGGTCCTGGCCGATCACGTAGTCCTCGAGGAACTGGTAGATCTCGCGGGGCTTCGGAAGCTCCTCGAGCTTGAGCTCGGAGGTCTCGGAGAGCTCCTCCTCGATGATCTCGTTGCACAGGTCGATGCACTCGTCGCAGATGTACACGCCCGGCCCGGCGATGAGCTTCTTGACCTGCTTCTGCGACTTCCCGCAGAACGAGCACTTCAGAAGGTCTGAGTCTCCGAACTTCGCCATGTTCCCGGCCCCCACCCGTCCCTTCGAGACCGTGGCTCCGCCGGATCGGGCTCACCCGGCGCAACCCTTTGGACGATCCTACGAGCCTCCAGCGGCCGCTGCTGCGAGTTCGGGTCGAATCTTGCGGCTGCTGATCACCTCGTCGATGACCCCGTACTCCTTGGCCTGCTCCGCCGTCATGATGAAGTCGCGGTCCGTGTCGCGGCCGATCTTCTCGATGGTCTGTCCGGTGTGCAGCGCCAGGATCTCGTCGAGGAGCTTGCGGTACCGGAGGATCTCCTTGGCCTGGATCTCGATGTCCACGGCCTGTCCGGACGCTCCACCGTGCGGCTGGTGGATCAGGACGCGCGAGTGCGGGAGCGCGAAGCGCTTGCCCCGGGCGCCGGCGGCGAGGAGCACCGCCGCGGCCGACGCGGCCTGGCCCATCACGATCGTGGAGACGTCGCTCCGGATGTACTGCATGGTGTCGTACACCGCGAACAGGGACGTGATGTCGCCGCCCGGCGAGTTGATGTACAGGTTGATGTCCTTGTCGGGCTCCTCGGACTCGAGGTGCAGCAGCTGGGCCATGACCAGGTTGCCCATCTGGTCGTCGATCGGCGTGCCGAGGAACACGATGCGCTCCTTCAGCAGGCGCGAGTAGATGTCGAACGAACGCTCGCCCCGGTTCGTCTGCTCGATGACGACGGGAACCAGATAGTCCTTCATGCCTACGCTCCCTGGTCGGTGGTGGGGGGCTCGGTTGACTCGGCTGATTCGGTGGGCTCGGCGGTCTCCTCGGACTCCTCGGACGGTGGATCCCCTTCCGCTCCGTCTCCGGCGGGCGCCTCCGAGTCGGGCCCGTCTGTGGCCTCGACGAGGAGGTCGAGCGCCTTGGACCGGATGATATCACCGGCCAGTGACGTGACCTGGCCCGTTCGTTCGAGGGTTCGGGCGACCTCCTTGGCGTCTCGTCCCAGCGCTCGCGCCAGGTCGCTCACGGCCCCGGCGAGCTCCTCGGCGGTCACCGTGATGCCCTCCTGGCGGGCGATGGCCTCCAGCACCAGGTCGGCCTTGATGGCCCTGGTCGCGTGGGCCCGGGCGTCGCTCCGGAACCGCAGCTCGTCCCACCCCTGGCCCTGCAGGATCTGGTCCAGGGTGAGCCCGGCCCGCCCGGCCCGGCGGGTGGCCTCCTCGACGCGATGCTCGGTCTCGTGGTCCACCAGCGTGTCGGGGAGGTCGACGTCGACCTGGTCGACCAGGGCCTGCAGGACGCGGTCGCGGAACTCGCCGCGGGCCTCGGCCTCCTTGGCCTCGGCGAGCTTCTCCCGGAGGTCGGCCCGGAGCTCGTCCATCGTGTCGAACTCGCTCGCCGTCTTCGCGAACTCGTCGTCGGCGGCCGGGAGCCGCTTCGCCTTCACCTCCTTCACCAGGACCTGGAACGTGACCTCCTGGCCGGCGCGTTCGCCGAACCGCTCCGGGAGCGTCGCGTTGAACTTCAGGATCTGCCCGCCCCGCGTGTTCTCGATCTCAGTGTCGAGCTCGGGGACGATCGATTCGCTCCCCACCTCGTACAGGAGGTCGGCCATGTTCAGCTCCGGGATGTCCTCGCCGTGGACCGAGGCGTGGATGTCGGCCACCGCGTAGTCGCCGCGCCGGGCCGGATGGCCCACCGTCTCGACCTCGGCGAACCGGTCCCGCATCCGGTCGACGAACTCGTCGACGTCGATCTCAGAGACGATGACCTGGGGCCGTCCGACCCCTCGGACGTCCTCGCGCCACCCTTCGAGCTGGAGCCGGGGGCGGACCTCGACGGTGGCCGAGAACACGAGCGGCTCGCCCTCGTCGGCCTTCTCCACGTTGATCTCGGGGTCGGCGATGGGGGCCAGCTCGTGTTCGCGGACGGCCTTCGAGTAGTACTCGGGGAGGGCGTCCTCGATGAAGTCCTGGAGGACGGCGTCCCGGCCGATCTGCGCGTCGATGATCCGCCGGGGGACCTTTCCCTTGCGGAACCCCGGCACCTTGATCTGCTGGGCGATCCGCCGGTACGCGCGGTCCAGGTCTCGCGCGAACTCCTCCGGTGGGACCTCCACGGTCAGCACGACGGTGTGCCGGCCGGCCTCCTCGACGGTGCTCTGCATGGCTGCGATCGAGGGTAGTCGAAATGGCCGCGAACGAACCGAGCGGCCGGCGGCTAGTCTGCCTCCTCGTGTTCGAACGGGAGCTGGCGTTCGCGAACGAGCTGGCCGACCGGGCCGGGGAGATCGCCATGGGCTTCTTCCAGGGTGAGTTCGAGGTCCGGCAGAAGGCGGACTCGACGCCCGTGACCGAGGCGGACCTGGCGGTCGAGGCCATGGTTCGGGAGCGGCTGGCCGACGCGTTTCCGGCCGACGCGGTGCTCGGCGAGGAGCACGGCATGGAAGGGGCCGCCGAGCGTGTGTGGGTGGTGGACCCCATCGACGGCACGAAGAACTTCGCGGCCGGGATCCCCGTGTGGGGCACCCTGGTCGCGCTGCTGGTGGCCGGGGAACCGGCGGTGGGCGTGGTGGGCGCGCCCGCGCTGGGCGAGCGCTACTCCGCGGCCCACGGGGCCGGCGCGACGTTCAACGGCCGTCCCACTCGGGTGTCGGGCCGGGACCGGCTGGGGTCGGCCCTCGTCTCGTTCGCCGGGGTGGAGGGATGGCTCCGGAGCCCGTACGAGGCCGGCTTCCGGGCGCTGGCGTCGGGCGCCGCGAGGACCCGGGGGTTCGGCGACTTCTGGGGCCACGCCCTCGTGGCCCGCGGCGCGGCCGACGTGATGATCGAGCAGAGCCTCAGGACGTGGGACTGGGCGGCCCTGGCCATGATCGTCCGGGAGGCAGGAGGAAGGATCACCCAGCTCGACGGCTCCGAGCCCGCCGACCACGGCAGCGTCGTCACCACCAACGGCCTCCTCCACGACATCGTGCTGGAGCTTCTCGATTCGGGCTCGTGAACGAGGCGTCAGGGATTCCCTGCACCGAAGTAGTCGGCGACGAGGACGGGATCATGGAGCGTTCCCAGGAGCCAGTTGTGGAGCACCTTCCCGCTCCGGCCGTTTCCGTCTGACCAGGGGTGCACCCATTCGTAGGCCAGATACCAGTCGTCGGCGGTGCGGATGTTTCGGACCTCCTGCTCGAACGTTCCCATCGCGTACTCGATGCCGGGGGAGCGTCGCTGGACCGGCTCGACCTGCGCGGTCGACGCGTCCAGTGCCTTCATCATGGGCGGAACGAACGCCGGGCCGGGCGCCCGCCGATTCCCGATCCAGACGTCGACGGTCCTGAACCCGTCCCGGTTCGCGCTCTGCTCCACCGCGCCACCGACCATCAGGATGTCGGTCAGACCGGGACGGTCTCCGGTCGCGGCTCGTTCCTGGGCGTAGGCCCACGCGTTCATCAGCCACTCGATCCGGACTCCACCGTCGTCCCTGTCGTTCGGGTCGTGCCACTGGCGGAGGACCTCGTCGTGGCAGAACCCCCGGATGTCTCCGGTCCCCGGAACCCAGCGCGGTTCGATTCGCAGATGCTCGAATTGAGGGCTCGAGCGCATCCGACGCAGGTATTCGGAGTGCTGCCCTGCCCGCTCAGACACGGAACTCCCCGTTCTGCGACCCCTCTCGCCCATGGGCGCCCCTTCCGGCCGGAATCATAGGCGCACTCCGTGAGGATCCGATCTCCCTCACGCGTGCGCCCCCACGACGAAGCCCTCCCGCCGGGGTTGGCGAGAGGGCTTCAGCGCTGCGTTCGGGCCGATTACGCGGCTACGTCGGCGGTGGCCTGCTTCGGGGAGGCCTGGACCTCGATGTCGATGAGGACCTTCTTGCTCACCAGCACGCCGCCGGTCTCCATGGCCACGTTCCACGTGATGCCCCAGTCCTCGCGGTCGATCTCGGTGGTGGCGGAGAAGGCCACGCGCTTGCCGCCCCACGGGTCGTCCGTCAGGCCCGAGAACTCCGCCTCCAGGACCACGGGCTTCGTGACGTCGCGGATCGTGAGGTCGCCGTGCACGCGCAGCGTGGTGTCGCCGGTCCGCTCCACCTTGGTGCTCCGGAACAGGAGCTCCGGGAACCGCTCGACGTCGAGGAAGTCGGGCGAGCGCAGGTGCTTGTCGCGGTCCGCGGACCTCGAGTCGATGCTCGCGGCGTCGACGCGGACCTCCACGGAGGATTCCTCGGGGGTCCCGCCGACGACGATCCTGCCGCCGAACACGTCGAACGCGCCCCGGACCTTTGTCACCATGAGGTGCCTGGCCACGAAGCCCAACGTCGAGTGCGCCACGTCGAGCTCCCACGTCCCGGGAGCCGGGATCTCGATCCCGTCCACGATCCTCGTTGCCTCGCCCATCTTCGATCTCCTTCCCGCTCGTGGTCCCCGCCTCTTTCTCCAGGGCCCGGGGGGCGCTCTCTGGTTGCTTTCACAACTGTTGCGTCTGCAACATAGCACGAGATCGTTGCGCCGTCAACCGTTCTTGGTACACTGCCGGGCGATGGACGAGCGAACGATCGAGGAGGCCCTCTCGGCCTGGGTGGCCCTGGTGGAGGCCCATTCGGCCGCCATGGACGCCGTGGAGGCGGTGATGACGGCCGAGGCGGGGCTCCCCCTGTCCTGGCACGAGGTCCTCGTCCGCCTGTCCCGGGCCGAGCAGGGATCCATGCGCATGCAGGAGTTGGCGCGGGCCGTGTTGCTCTCCAAGAGCGGGCTGTCCCGCCTGGCCGACCGGATGGAGGCCGCGGGACTCATCGAGCGCTCGTCGTGCGGGGCGGACCGCCGGGGGATCTACGCGGTGATCACGGCCGCCGGCCGGGAGGCCCTGGAGCGGGCCAGGCCGGTGTTCCTGGAGGCGGTCGAACGGCACTTCGCCGCCCATCTCGACGGCACCGAGCTGGCCACCCTGGAGCGCTCCCTGCGGAAGGTCTCGCGGGGCGAGGGCATCGGCGTGGACGAGCAGTGCGACACCTCGGATCTCACCGAACCGGCCCCGGAGCCCGTTCGGGCCACCGTGGCCTGAGCCGGGTTCTGAGTTCGATTGCCCCTTCGGGGTCGAGAATGAGCCCGAACGCTCCGATGAATCCTCACGGAGCATGAGCGCGACCAGGACCGGACGAACGCAGGCCATGGCCGACCCCGCGGCGCCACCCGAACCCATCCCGGCATCCGCGGGGGCGGGCGATGGCGCCCGCCGGGTGGCCGTGAACGCGGCCGTCGTGGCGGGGGCCGAGGTCGCCGGGAAGATCGCCACCCTCGCGTTCACCATCGCCGCCGCCCGGAGCCTGGGCCAGGAGGGATTCGGGGCCTTCTCCTACGCGGTGTCGTTCGCCCTGCTGGTGGCCACCCTGCCGTCCGGCGGGTTCGGTGCGATCCTCGTCCAGCGCGGGAGCGCCGATCCCAAGCGCCTCCCTCAACTGTTCTCCGAGCTGCTCGCGTGGCGGACCGCGATCGCCATCCCCGTGTTCGGCGCGGCCGCGGTGGCCGGCATCGCGCTCCGTCCGGACGGATCGTCCGCGCTCGCGTTCCTGCTGGTCCTCGCCGCCACGTTCGTCGACCTGTACGGCGACGCGGGCCGGTCCGTGGCGAACGCCCTCCAGCGCCAGAGCGGCGTGAGCGTCGCCCTGGTGGCGCAGCGGTTCCTCACCGCGGCCCTGGCCATCGGGGCACTCGTGGGGGGCCTCGGGCTGGTGGGGCTGGCCTCGACGTACCTGGCCGGCAGCGTGATGGGCGTGGTGCTCGTGTTCTGGAGCGTCCGCCGGATGGGTGTGAGGCCCGACCGACGGGCCATCCGCAGGGACAGCTTCCGGTCGATGGGCCGGGCCTCGGTGGCGCTCGGGATCGACACCGTGCTGTCGCTGGCGCTGTTCCGGGTGGACCAGGTGATCCTGGGGGCCATCAAGGGCAACGCCGCGGTGGGGGTCTACGCGGCGACCTACAAGCTGTTGGAGACCGTGCTGTTCGTGTCGTGGGCGGTGGGCCGGGCGGTGTACCCGGCGCTCAGCGCGCATCCCGAGCCCGAGCGGGTCCGCCGGGGGGTCGAACAGGGCATCGCGGCCATCGCCGTGCTGTACGTGCCGTTCGGCGTGGGGCTGTTCGTGGACGCGCGCCAGGTGCTCGACCTGCTGTTCGGCTCCGCCTACGCGGGCGGCGCCGATATCGCCCGGTGGCTGGCCGCCTCTCCGATGCTGTTCGCGATCGGGTTCCTGTTCAGCTACGGGTTGGTGTCGAGGGAGCGCCGGTGGCGGGCGGCCGCGGGGACCATCGCGGCCGCCGCGCTCAACGTCGGGCTGAACCTCGCCCTGATCCCCCACTTCGGTCCGGTGGGCGCCGCGGCCGCCACCACTGTCGCGTACGCGTTCGAGGCCGTGGTCCTCGTCGCCGCGGCGATCCCGGTGTTCGGCGTGCCCCGGGTGGACCGGGCCCTCCTGGTTCCCGTGGCGGCGTCCGCGGTGATGGTGGCGGCGCTGCTGGCGACGCCGTCGGGCGTGGCCGTGCAGGTGCCGGTGGGCGTGGTGGTGTACGTCGCGGCCTGGTACCCGCTGGCCCGGTGGCTGGTCCCGGAGCAGCTGGCCGTGTTGCGTTCGATGATCCCGGGCAGGAATGCCCGAACGGGAGCCCGCTGACTCGAGGTCCTACAGTGGGGTGGGACCGTCCGCGGACCCGTTTGCGCTCGCGGCATTCCCGCGCGCGAGGACCTTCCGGCCCACCTTGCCGCCCCCCAGCCGGGCCAGGTGGCGAACCTGGTTGAGGAAGGGGGCGGGGTCGTTCGTGCTCCACATGCTGTGCACGGCGCCGGGGGCGACCCGGACGCACGACACGACGTCGCGGACCAGCCCGCCCCGGCGCTCCACCCGGGCCCGCCGGAGGTCCCCCTCCAGCCACTGGAACCGGACGCCGGGCCTGGACGGCGTGATGGCCGGGAGGGGCCGGCCCGTGGCCAGGCGGGCCCACAGGTCGGGGAAGTTCGGCCCGGAGGCCACGGCCAGGGACATCGAGCCGTAGAAGCGCCCGTTGAGGTCGATGACCCGCGGCTCGGCGCGGGGCGGGGCCATGAACTGGACCTGGGCCAGGCCGAACCACTCCAGGTCCCGGAGCATCGCCCCGACCCGTTCGACCAGCTCGCGATCCACGGGCACGGTCACCGCGCGGGTGGCCCCTCCCCGGCCGGGGGGCCAGGTGAGCCGGGCCGTCTGCTGCCCGGCGGCCACGATCCCGCCCTCGCCGTCCGCCACGACGGTCACCGACAGCAGGTCGCCCTCGACGGGCTCCTGGACCAGCGCCTCGCCGCCTGCGGCCTCGATCTCTGCGCCTCGCCGGAGGGCCTCTCCGGCGTCGGACAGCACAAGAGCGGGGAGCCGCGGCGGGGCCTCGCTCCGGCCCGGCTCCCAGTGCAGGCGGGCCTTCACCACGAACGGCCCCGATATCCCACCGAGGGCCTGGGCCGTGGCCGCGACCGTCCGGGGAACCGCCAGTCCCGCGCGTTCGGCGGCGGCCATGAGCTCGACCTTGTCGATCGCTCGCACCAGCGACCGATGTGGCCCGTACGGAACGACGGCGCCCAGGGAGTCCCGCCCCGACGACAGGGCCAGGATCTCGGCGTCGCCCGACCCGAACACCACCTCGTAACGGCCGTCCGCCACCGCCCGGGCCACCGCCCCCAGGAACCCCGGGAGGTCGCGCTCCGGAAGCGGGACGCGGTGGACGCGTTCGACGAACCGCGACGCCCCGGACAGCCCGTGGCGGACGGGCTCTCCGGCGCCGACGGTCCAGCCGGCCCGGCCCAGGGCTCGGGCGCCGGCCAGGGCGGCACGGCTCCGGCCCTCGGAGACGATGAGCGCTCGCATGGTTCTCCCGTCAACAGTCGGCCGGCGGAACGCCCGGCCTGAGCGAACCGGAGCCCGAAGGGCAATCGGGCCTAGGACTTTCGAATGATTGTGCATGGGCCGCCCCACCCGATACCCTCACCCTGTCCGATCGGGGGGGAAAGAACCGGCGGACGACCCCGACCGGAGACGGTCGGGGGGGAGGTACACGAGGGGGAAGTGGTGAATCCCAGGGCAGTCCCGCTCCACAGGGAGCGCGGCCGGCGCGGCAGGGTGCGCGCGGGCCTGGTCGTGGTTGCCGCCCTCGTGGCACAGGGCGTGCTCGCCGCCGTCCCCGCCCACGCTGCCACCAACACGTTCATCTCGGTCTCCGACGCGTTCGTCAGCACGAAGTTCCCCACCACGAACTACGGCACCTGGGACGAGCTGCGCGTCGACAACGGCCAGCGCACCACGTACATGAAGTTCAACGTCCAGGGCCTGAGCGGAACGGTGACACAGGCGGTCCTGCGGATCTACGAGAACGACTCCTCGGCCTCCGGGTACCTGGTGCGCACGGTGGCCGACAGCTCGTGGTCGGAGGACACCATCACGCGGGACAACGCCCCGCCGGCCTCCTCCGCCGTCGCCGGCAGCTCCGGCCCCACGTCGCCGGGGTGGACCCAGGCCACCATCACCTCGCTGGTCACCGGGAACGGCTACGTCAGCATGGCGCTGAGCTCCGACGACGTGGACTACCTGTCGCTGCAATCGCGCGAGTCCGACGCCGCGCCTCCGCAGCTCGTCGTGACCACGGCCACCGCCACGAACGCCCCGCCGACCACGCCCACCGGCCTGGCCGCGCGGGCCTCCGCGCCCCGCCAGATCGACCTGTCCTGGGCCGCCGCCACCGACGACGTCGCCGTGACCGGCTACGGGATCTACCGGGGCGGGACGCTCATCGCCTCGGTGGGCGGGTCCACGACCTCGTTCTCGGACACCACCGTGACGCCCGCGACCACCTATTCGTACGCGGTCGACGCGGTGGACGGGGCCGGGCTGCGCTCACCGAAGTCCGCGTCCGTCGGCGCCACCACGCCGGCGGACTCCGCCCCCGCCGCCGATCCCGTGATCGCGGCGGCGGGCGACATCGCCTGCGACCCCCGCGACTCGAACTTCAACGGCGGCAAGGGCGTCCCGAACTACTGCCAGGCGCCGGCCACGGCAAACCTCCTGGGCGGCATCTCCGGACTGAAGGCCGTCCTCCCGCTGGGCGACCTCCAGTACGAGGACGCCACGCCGCTGTCGGATTGGCAGGCGTCGTACGACCAGTCGTGGGGGCGGTTCAAGGACATCACGTACCCGGTGATCGGCAACCACGAGTACTACAGCGGCGTCGCCACCACGTACTTCTCCTACTGGGGCAACGTGGCCGGCTCACCGTCCAAGGGCTGGTACAGCTTCGACCTCGGCTCGTGGCACATCGTGGTGCTCTCCGGCGAGTGCGCCTACATCGGGGGCTGTGGCGCGGGGTCGCCCCAGGAGACGTGGCTCAAGAGCGACCTCGCGGCCTCCACCAAGCCGTGCCAGCTGGCCGCGTGGCACGAGGCCCGGTTCGCGTCCGGCTACAGCGGCAGCAAGCCGGCGTTCGACGCGTTCTGGCAGGACCTGTACAAGGCGGGCGTCGAGGTGGTGCTGAACGCGCACGACCACGTGTACGAACGGTTCAACCCGCAGAACCCCGCGGCGAAGGCCGACTCCTACGGGATCCGCGAGTTCATCGTGGGCACCGGGGGCAAGAACCACTCGAGCTTCCCCAGCGTCGCGGCGAACAGCGCGGTCCGCAACACCGACACGTTCGGCGTCCTTCGGATGACCCTGCACGCCGGGAGCTACGACTGGAAGTTCCTCCCGGAGCCGGGGAAGGTGTTCACGGACTCCGGGACCGGGACCTGCTTCGGTCCGGTGTCGAAGCGCAAGGCTCGCGGCGTGGCCTCGACCTGGTCGAACGCCGACGCCACGGCGCAGCGAGCCATGCTGGCAGAGGCCCGGCGCGAGGAGTCCCGCCCCTGGCCGGACGTGGACTCACCCACCAAGCTGGTCTGGCCGGTCCCCCACCACCGCCGCTGACCGCGGCGTCCTGTCGATCCCCACCTCCAGGAGCTTCGCCAGGACCAGCGGGACGATCACCACGAACGGCGCGCCGAGGAGCAGGCCCAGCCCCTCCCCCACGTGACCGACCGCCATCACCGCGATCGCGGTGACGACGTCCGCGACGAACAAGACGAACGCGAGGACGCGGAGGACGGTCACCCACCCGAGTCCCTGGCCTGGGTGATCGTCGGCAAGGGAGACGCGCTGCTCGCTCATGGGCTCATCGTAGTCAAGGAGATCCGGTCGGGGCGGCGGGATTTGAACCCGCGGCCTCTGCCTCCCAAAGGCAGCGCGCTACCAAGCTGCGCTACGCCCCGCTGGAATCGAATTGTAGGGGTCAGGGCCAGCCGCGGTGGTGGTCGTGGAAGGCCTGGACCTCGGCGGTGGTGGTCGGCCCGAACGTGCGGTTGGCGCCGGGGAGGTTGCGGCGGATGCGTTCGAGCTCGCTGCGGGTGAACTCGCACGGGACGGTGACGGGGTCGACGCCGTACAGGCGGGCCGCGTTCCGGCCGAGGATCTTCGCCTTGATCTCCCTGGTGAGCTCCGGGTAGCCGTACCGCTCCCGGAACTCCGGCGTGATCTGGAAGGCCCGAAAGGCCTGGATCTGGTCCTGGGGCGAGCCGTAGAAGATGGAGTCCGTGCCCCACAGCACGTTGTCCTCCCCCACGAACCGCAGCAGCTTGCCCAGGACGTGCGCCGCCTGGGTGGGCGTTCGCATCACGTACCACCACGTCGAGCCCAGCTCGGCGTACACGTTTTGATTCGGCCCCACGCCGGCGTCGCGCATCGAGGTGATGAGGCGGTTCACCCCCACGGTCTTGGTGGCCCCCCGGTACGGACCCTCCTCCACACCGGTCTCGAAGCCGGAGTGGTACGCGACGAAGCTCACCTCCGGGTGCCGGCGGGCCGCCGGGCCGATGTCCTCCGGGGACGCGAACCGGGATCCCCCGGACAGGCCCTTGTGGGTCGCCACGATCGGGACGCCGAGCTCGACGGCGCGTTCGATGAAGGCCTCGCCCACCTTCGGGACGCCCCGCTCGTGGTCGTCCAGCCACCACCCCTCTTCGCGTCCGGTCCACAGGTCCGGGTAGTGCGTGAAGGTCTTCCAGGCCCGGATCGGGAACCGCTCGACGCGATCGCCCATGGCGTCGAGGGTCCCCTGGGGCGAGCCCACGTTCGGTAGGACCAGGGCGTGGAGCAGGAGGCGTTCGTCGTGGCACAGGCGCTCGGCCACGCGCCGGGTCTCGTCCATGACCTCGGGCGACAACGGGCTCCCCACCGGCGCGATCGGGAGCGCGGACAGGACGGCCATGGTGGTGTCGCTCCGCAGGAACAGCTCGGTCATGAAGTGCTCGATGTCGAAGCACACGCGGGGGTCGCTCTCGCCGCAGTTCTGCTGGGGGAACCGCCGCCAGAACGCCTCGCCCTCCGCGTTGATCGGGTTCACGTCGAACTCCAGCAGATGGCCCTGGACGTCCAGGACGAACTCCTCCCCGCCGACGGTCTCCTCGGCGGCCGGGCTCTCGGTCGTGGCCTCGGGCGGGATCACGAACGTGCCTCCCGGCGTGGGGCTGGCCCCGCGAGGGCTCCGGCTCGAGCCCGGCGTGCGGGCCCGGAGCTTCTCGCGCGTGCACGCGTCGAGCGCCAGGAGCGTCGTGGCCGCCCCCATCGCCGAGAGCAGGAACTCGCGCCGTCCCATGCCGATCCGGCGGGCGTTGCGTTCGCACTCCTCCCGGGCCCGGCGGATGGTCTCGGTGATCACCGGGGAGAGCGGCTCGGGCTCGTATTCGCCGTTCGAACAGGGACCGAACTTGATCGGGAGGCCGGGATCCTCGTCCCTCCAACCCGCCATCCGAACCTCCTCCGGCCGCCGTCCGTCTCCACAATGACGCTTGTCAGCCGGCCGCGGTTCACGGTATGCAGGACGGGTGCCGGGCGGCGTGGAGCTCTCGCGGCTGGACAAGGTGTACTGGCCGGACGCCGGGCTGACCAAGGGCGACCTCATCGACTACGTGAACGCGGTCGCGCCGCAGTTCCTGCCGAACCTCCGGAACCGCCCGCTCACCGTGATCCGGTTCCCCGATGGGATCGAGGGCGGGTCGTTCTACCAGAAGGAGACGCCGAAGTACGCACCGGCGTGGGTCCGGACGGTGACGCTGCCCGCGGACTCCGGCCGCGGGAAGCGAACGGAGGTCCGGTACGCACTGTGCAACGAACGGCGGACGCTGGTGTGGCTGGCCAACCAGGGCTCGATCGAGTTCCACCCGTGGCTGTCGCGCGTGGACCGCCTGGAACGGCCCGAGACCCTGGTCATGGACGTCGACCCCCCGGAGGGTCGGTTCGACCTGGCGGTGCGGACTGCCCTGCTGGTCCGGGAGGTCCTCTCCCGGCACGGGCTGGAGGGGTGTGCGAAGACGTCCGGGGCGAAGGGGGTGCACGTGTACGTCCCGCTGGAGCGCCGGCACGGGTACGGCGAGGCGTCCCGGGCGGCCTACGCGCTGGCCCGGGAGGCGGCCGAGGCCGAGCCGGACCTGGTCACGGTGGAGTTCCTGAAGAAGGAGCGCGGCGGGCGGGTGTTCCTCGACGCCACCCGCATCGGCCCGGGAAAGCACGTGGTGGCGGCGTACTCGCCGCGGGCCCGGCCGGGCGCGCCGGTCTCGTTCCCGGTGCCGTGGGACCGCCTGGAGAAGGTGGACCCGCGCGAGTTCACGATCCGAACCGTGCCGCGACTGCTCGAGGGCCGGGATCCGTGGCGGGACCTGATGCCCAGGGCCCAGCGCCTGCCGGCCGCGCTGACGGCCTCCGAGGAATGACCGTCGCGACGCTGCTCAGACGTTGAACGTGCCGCGGCCGACGATGCGAACGCCCCCGCCCACGTCGACGGTCCACTCGTCGCCGTCGCGGGCCAGCTCCACGTGGAGCGTGCTGGGCCGGCCGGCCTCCTCGCCCTGACGGATGACCATCGAGCCGGGCATCCCTCCCAGGTCCCTGGCGGCGAGGTAGCAGCCGCACGGTCCGGCCGCCGATCCGGTCGCGGGATCCTCCGAGGTCACCACCCCCGGCGCGAACAGCCGCGCCTTCGCCCCCTCGTCGGTGAGCGCGAACAGGTACATCGCGTCGCAGTCGATGTCGGCCATCAGCGCCGCGACCTCGCGGGGCCGCATCTCCGCCCCGGCCACGGCCTCGGGCGTTCGAACCGGGACCATCAGATGGCGCAGGCCTGTCGACACGGGCTGGGGCGGCGTTTCGGGATCGAGGTCTCCGGGATCGAGGCCGGCGGCGCGGGCCACCCGTTCGAGGTCGGCGAGCTCCGGCCCGAACTCCGGCGGGAGCTGCCGGACGCTCGCCGTCCCGGCGTCCAGGTCGGCCCGCACCCGGAACTCCCCGGCGGCGACCACCTGCGTGGCCGGCGTCGCGATCCTCCCCTCCGAGACCAGCACGAACGCGGTCCCCAGCGTGGGGTGCCCGGCGAACGGCATCTCCTTGCCCGGCGTGAAGATCCGCATGGCGTACCGGTCGCCCGAGGCGACGGTCACGAACGACGTCTCGCTGAACCCGATCTCGCGCGTGATCGCGTGCATGAGCTCGGTGTCCAGCCCGGCCGCGTCCGGGACCACGCACAGCTGGTTCCCGGCGAGCGGCCGGTCGGTGAACACGTCCACCAGGCGGAACTCGATGTCCGGCACCGGGGCAGTATGTCAAGCGGTGCTCGGGCCGCGGTCGCTACACTGCTGGAGCGAACCTCGCGGGCGTAGCTCAATGGCAGAGCTCCAGCCTTCCAAGCTGGTGATGAGGGTTCGATTCCCTTCGCCCGCTCTCGGTGGGGCCGTACCCGTCACCTATCATCGACCCCGAGCGCCGGTAGCTCAGCCAGGATAGAGCGGCTGCCTTCTAAGCAGCGGGTCGGAGGTTCGAGTCCTCCCCGGCGCACGTCCCTTTGACAGGGGGGCACGTCCGGGGGACCTTGTCCCGTTGTGCCGCATCATTGTGGAGGGG
>WNFU01000456.1_pt1 | contig 55454 bp, 30 predicted proteins | sample 5400121 | NCBI WGS metagenome assembly WNFU01 (sample SAMN13153360, study PRJNA577476) | soil metagenome | isolation source: 100 cm soil or saprolite under grassland replicate 1 | place: USA:California | collected 2016-06-15 | reverse complement strand
TCAAGCCCGTGAAACGGGCGGCAGCCATTGGCTGTCGCCCACTTCGTGGGCTCTGATCGCTTTGCTGCCGCTCTCCTGGGGCTTACGCCCCAGGCTTTATGCTGCCGCCTGCTCCGCAGGCTCAAAGCAAAGGTTTTAAGACACAAAATATCAAACAACTTAATTTATTGAGTACTGAGCCGCTATTGATTGGCGATTCATCACGCCTTTCGACCTACTTATCCCGATTTTTGCCCGCCTCGCCACAAATCGTTTCCGCCAATTCATCGCCCGCGCGTAAAGTCGCTTGCGCGTGTCGGCGCCGTCGTGTCGGGAAACCCATAAAAAAGGAGCATGTGAACTTGATCACTGCGGGAACCAAATCCGAGTTAGACGCCGGGTCTTCAAGCGGCGGCCCGGGGCCTGTAGCTACGACATGGCGCGTAGATTCCGTTGACCTGCTGCGCGGCGTCGTCATGGCGTTCATGCTGCTCGATCACACGCGCGAATTCGTTCATCGCGACATATTGAATTTCGACGCTACGGACCTCGGCAGGACGAACGTCCCTCTCTTTTTCACGCGTTGGGTCACGCACTTTTGCGCTCCGGTCTTTGTGTTCCTGGCCGGGACAGGCGCTTTTCTGCGACTGGCGCGTGGCAAAAGCAAGTCGGAGTTGTCCGGATTCCTCGTCAAACGCGGGCTTTGGTTGATTCTGTTGGAATTCACCCTGATCCGAGTGGTCATATGGTTCAACGTCGACTTCCACTTCGCGCTCGAGCTGCAAGTGATCTGGGTCATAGGCGTTTCGATGATTGCGCTCGCGGCGCTTACCCACTTGCCGTTGCGCCTGGTCGCCACGGCAAGCGTCGCGGTGATCGCGCTGCATAACCTGCTCGACATCGTTCGAGTCGCCCCGATGCAGGGGCCGGGGTTCCGGGCTAACGTCTGGATGGCGTTGCATCAACCGGGAGTGATCTTCTTCACGCCGACCGTCTATGGACTTGTGCTCTATCCGCTCATCCCGTGGATCGGCGTGTTGGCGGCGGGGCATACCTTCGGAGCGTTCTATCAATTGGAAGCGGAACGGCGGCGGCGGATTCTATTCAAGTTGGGAATCGCACTGTTGGCCATCTTCGTCCTGCTTCGAAGCGTCAACGTATACGGCGATCCCAGCCGATGGGTAACGCAGAAAAATGCGGTCTTCACCGCCCTCTCTTTCCTGAACGTATCGAAGTATCCACCATCGCTGTTGTTTCTGCTGTTGACGCTGGGCGCGGCTATTCTCGCGCTTCCCTGGTTTGAGCGGATCGAGAAAGGCAGGCTGTCTCGCATCTTCATTACCTTTGGCCGCGTGCCGCTCTTTTTCTACGTCGGACAGTGGATCACAGTACACATCCTGGCGACGTCGGCCGGCTACCTGGCGGGGCAACCGATCGCGTGGCTCTTTATGAGCCCGCTCGGTCGACCTTCGCCGAATCCCGGCAATCTCGGATTCTCCTTGTGGGTGGCCTATGTATTTTGGTTCCTCGGCCTGACGCTTTTGTACCCGCTCTGCCGCTGGTTTGCCGAGGCGAAGCGCCGCCGCAGGGATTGGTGGTTGAGTTATTTATAGAAGAGTCTGCGCATATCTGATTTATGCACGCTTCATAATATTCATAATAATTGATCAGGTGGATATTTGGTAACTACCATGTGGCCCCCGCCGCTTGGCGCCTATTCGGTGTCCATTCTTGTCTGGCGCCAGGCAGATTTCTGAGTACTGAAAAGACTGTTACACATCATAAACCAGTTGACTAACAGCGACTAAAGGGATAGCCTTCGCCGGGCCTTAGCTTTTTTTCCAATTGAATTTATCGTCAGGTAGCCAAGTCACGTTCTGAACCATCGCCAAATACGATCACAGAACTATCCAGTTTTCGTTCTTCCTTGGTCATCTTATCGCGCACCATTAGATGCCCGCGGTCGTTCCAAAACAGTTTCTTCAGTCGGAAGCGGCGGTCAGCTTCCAATCCGGGGGTAATGATGCTCGGCCAAACATCAGAAGATGGCGCGAAGATCGCTGACGCGCAAAGCCGGAGAGAGAATGCCGCCAATCAGGGCGCCAATGGCGACGGGCCTTCTCCTTTCGCCGCCCCTTCCATTTCACTGCCCAAAGGCGGCGGCGCGATCCGAGGCATGGGTGAAAAGTTCACAGCCAATCCGGCCACGGGGACCGGCTCGATGACCGTTCCCATAGCCGTCACTCCAGGTCGTTCGGGCTTTGCGCCGCAACTCACGCTCTCTTACGACTCCGGCTCGGGGAATGGGCCGTTCGGGCTCGGCTGGAGCCTTTCGATGCCCGCAATCGCGCGGAAGACTGACAAAGGATTGCCGAAGTACGTGGACGCCGAGGAGTCGGACGTCTTCATCCTCTCCGGCTCTGAAGACCTCGCGCCGGCGGTGATTGAACATGACGGCCAATGGGAAGCCGACGCTTTCGAACACCCCGAAGATAGTCCCGTCTGGCGAGTCAAACGCTACCGCCCGCGCGTCGAGAGTGTGTTCGCGCGCATCGAGCGATGGACGAACATCGAAACCGGCGAAACGCACTGGCGCTCAATTTCAAAAGACAACGTCGCCACGCTCTACGGCGCCACGGCCGAAAGCCGCATCGCCGACCCCGCCGATCCGCGTCGCGTGTTCTCGTGGCTGATCTGTTCGAGCTACGACGACAAGGGCAACGCCATCGTCTACCGCTACGCCGCCGAGAATTCGGACGGCGTGGATTTATCACGGGCCAACGAACGTAACCGCTCGCGCTCCGCCAACCGCTATCTGAATCGCGTCATGTATGGCAATCGCACTCCCAATCGCGACGCGGACTGGAAGGCCACCGACCCACATCTGCTGCCGGAAGAAGATTGGATGTTCGAGCTAGTCTTCGACTACGGCGAGTACGACCCTGACGACCCGAAGCCCGGCGACGCGGGCCAATGGCTCTGCCGTCACGACCCGTTTTCGTCCTATCGCGGCGGCTTCGAGGTCCGCGCGTACCGCCTGTGCCAGCGCGCGCTGATGTTCCATCACTTCGCGGGCGAAAACGGCGTCGGCGAGGATTGTCTGGTCCGCTCGATCGACTTTGCGTATCGCGACGTCAGCGACAACCCCGAAGACCGCGGGAAGGGGCATCCAGTCGTTTCAGTCATCGCCTCGATCACCCAGAGCGGATACAAGCGCAAAGCCGGCGGAGGCTACCTCAAACGTTCGCTGCCGTCGCTGGAGTTCGAATACAGCGAGGCCGTGATCCACGAAAACGCGCGGGAATTGGATTCCGGCAGCCTGGAGAATCTCCCTTCCGGTCTCGACGCCTCCGGCTATCAATGGATCGACCTGGACGGCGAGGGCGTCTCCGGCATTCTGAGCGAGCAGGCCGGCGCATGGTTCTACAAGCGCAATCTCAGCCCGATCAATGTCAGCAGGCAAAATGGCGTCGAGCGGACGCTGGCGAAGTTCGCGCCCGTCGAACTCGTGGCCGTGAAGCCAAGCGCGGAGACGGCGGGCGGACGGGCGCAATTTATGGACCTGGCCGGCGACGGCCGGCTGGACCTCGTAATATTGGACGGCCCGGCGGCGGGCTTTTTTGAACACGATGACGGCGAGGGGTGGAACACTTTTCGCCCTTTCGCTTCGCGGCTGAATTTCGACACGCGCGACCCCAACCTGAAGTTTGTCGACCTGGATGGCGACGGCCGCGCGGACGTTCTCATCACCGAGAGCGAAGTTTTCACCTGGCATCCCTCGCTCGGAGAGGACGGTTTTGGGGCCGCGCGCCGAGTCACGCCGGCGCGCGATGAGGAGAGAGGCCCGGCGCTGGTCTTCGCAGATGACACACAGTCGATCTACCTGGCGGACATGAGCGGCGACGGCCTTAGTGACATCGCGCGCGTGCGCAACGGCGAGGTGTGCTACTGGCCTAATCTCGGTTACGGGCGCTTCGGCCCGAAAGTGACGATGGATAACGCCCCGTGGTTCGACACCCCCGATCTGTTCGACCAGCGCCGTTTGCGCCTCGCCGACGTCGACGGGTCTGGCGTCACTGACATCATCTATCTCGCGGGCGACGGCGCGCGGCTCTATTTCAACCAATCGGGCGCCTCGTGGAGCGCGCCGCGCAAGCTCAAGGACTTCCCTCCCGTGGACAACGTCGCTTCGATCACGACGGCGGACCTGCTCGGCAATGGGACCGCCTGCCTCGTCTGGTCATCGCCGCTCCCCGGCGAGGCGAGGCGGCAGATGCGCTACATCGATCTGATGGGCGGACAGAAGCCGCACCTGCTGATCGGAGTGAAGAACAACCTTGGCGCGGAAACCCGCATTCACTACGCGCCGTCCGCGAAGTTCTACCTGCAGGACAAATACGACGGGAAGCCCTGGATCACACGCCTGCCATTCCCCGTTCAGGTGGTCGAGCTGGTCGAGACATTCGACCACATAAGCGACAACCGCTTCGTCACGCGCTACTCGTATCATCACGGTTACTTCGACGGGACGGAGCGCGAGTTCCGCGGCTTCGGGATGGTCGAACAGCGAGACACCGAGGAGTTTGCCGCGCTGACGGCCGGCGGGACGGCGCCGGCAGCCAATCTCGACCCCGCCTCGCACACGCCGCCGGTGTTGACGCGCACGTGGTTTCATACCGGCGCGTTCGCGGACGGACAGCGCGTCTCGCGACAGTTCGAGCATGAGTATTACCGCGAGGGCGACCCCAGTGAAAAGCTCGGCGGACTGAGCGATGAGGCGTTGCGCGCGCAATCGCTAGTCGACACGACGCTGCCCGACGCGATACGCCTCGCGGACGGCTCGCGAGTCTCTTACTCCCTCACTCCCGATGAAACGTTGGAGGCTTGCCGCGCGCTCAAAGGCGGAATCCTGCGCCAGGAAGTTTACGCGCTGGATGGCGGCGAGGAGGCGGATCGCCCCTACGCCGTCTCAGAGCGCAACTACACCATCGAATTGCTACAACCTCGCGCCGGCAATAAGCACGCGGTCTTCTTCACACACGAGCGCGAGCGGATAGATTTTCACTACGAGCGCAAGCTGGTTGATGTGAACGGCGTGAAGCGCGCTGACCCGCGCATGAGTCACACGATGACGCTGGAGGTCGATCCCTTCGGCAATACGCTGCGCGAGCTTGCCATCAATTACCGCCGGAGAGATCTGCCGGGCGTTGACCTGCCCGAGCAGAAAGGGACGCACTTGACCCTTACGGCGAACCGCTTCGCCAATCGCCCGGACGAGACCGATTGGTATCGCCTTGGGTTGGTGGTGGAATCTCAGACATACGAGGTCGTCAAGCCGCCCGAGCCGCAGATTGTTGACACCCGAGTCGTCCCGTTCGGATTCGGGCAAATGGCGACGCTTGCGGCGAACCTGTTCCCGATTGATAACGCCGAACCTGAAAATGCAAAGCTTTGGCCTTATGTAAAATGGGACTGGCGAGCCAATATAAATAACGCGCCTGCGGACACTCGGCTGCGACTGATCGAGCGCGTTCGCACGCTCTACCGCAAAGACGATCTGACCGGATTTTTGCCGTTCGGCGAAATCGAATCACTCGCCCTGCCCGGCGAACTATACAAGCTGGCGCTCACGCCGGAGCTGCTTTCAAGTGTCTTCAAGCGCGAGCACGGCGGTCAACCGCCGGAAGATTTGCTGCCGAATCCGGCGCCGCTGCTTGAAGGCAAAGGGGCTGATGAAGGCGGCTACGTCTCGATTGACGGCGCATGGTGGATTCCGTCGGGTAGAGCGTTTTTTGATCCCGCGGCCAACGTCGCCGATCCGAGCCTCACTGCCGGGCAAGAACTGATCGCTGCGCGCCAGCATTTCTTTCTGACGAGGAAATTAGCCGACCCGTTCGGCCATAGCGCCCTGGTCGCTTACGACGCCCACCGGCTGCTGATCGTCCGCACTCAAGACGCGTTGGCGAACACCGTCGAGTCCGTCAACGATTACCGCGTCATGCAACCCAAACTCATCACCGACCCGAACCGCAACTGGACGGCGGCGGCGTTCGACGCGTTGGGACTGGTGGCGGCCACGGCGGTGATGGGCAAAGAGGGCCAGAATGTAGGCGACCTGCTCGAAGGCTTCGACGCCGACCCGCCGCTCGCGGCTCTGCAAAGCTTCGTCGCAGACCCGCGCGATGAGGCCGCCTCGCTATTGGGGAAAGCCACCACGCGGATCGTCTATGACCTCAACCGCTTCCGTCGCTGCGGCCAACCGCCGTTTGCGGCTTCGCTGGCGCGCGAGACGCACTTCTTCGATCCGGGCGGCGCGCAATCGAAGATCCAGATCAACTTCTCCTACTCGGACGGCTTCGGGCGCGAGATTCAGAGGAAGATTCAGGCCGAGGCGGGCGATGCGCCGCAGCGGCAGGACAATCTGTCATTGCCTGGCGGCGACATCCGGCCGGGCGAATTGGTCCGCGACGCGAACGGAAAGCCCGTCCAGGCGGGGGCCGCGCGGCGCTGGGTCGGATCGGGCCGCGCCGTCTTCAACAACAAAGGCAAGCCGGTCAAACAGTACGAGCCGTTCTTCAGCGCGACCCATCTTTACGAGGAAGAGCGCGAGATGACCGACAGCGGCGTCAGTTCCCTGCTCTTCTACGACCCGGTCGAGCGTGTGATCGCCACGCTGCGTCCGAACCAAACTTATGAGAAGGTCGTGTTCGACGCCTGGCGACAGACGATCTATGACGCGAACGACACCGTCGCTCCGAGCGGCGCCGAGACGGGCGATCCGCGCACCGACAAAGACATCAAGGGTTACGTGGCGGAGTATTTCAAAACACAGCCGGGCGACTGGCAAACCTGGTATGCGCAACGCATCAACAACCAAATGGGCGCGACCGAACAGAGCGCCGCGCAGAAAACCGCAGGGCACGCAAACACTCCGGCCGTTGCGCATCTCGACACCCTGGGACGCGCCTTCCTAACTATCGCCGATAACGGCGCGGATCAACACGGGGCGCCGCAGAAATACGCCACACGCGTCGTGCTCGACATCGAAGGCAATCAACGCGAGGTGATTGACGCCAAGGACCGCGCCGTGATGCGCTACGACTACGACCTCCTCGGCGTCCGAATTCACCAGGCGGGCATGGAAGCGGGCGAACGCTGGACGCTGAATGACGCTACGGACAAGCCTATCCGCGCCTGGGACAGCCGCCGCTTCATTCGGAGGACGGCTTACGATGAGCTGCGACGGCCCGCCGGACTGTTCGTCACTGAAAGCGGCGTCGAGCGGCTGGCGGAGCTCACTGTTTACGGTGAAGGCCTCGGCGACGCCGATAATCATCGGACGCGCGTACATCAACTCTTCGACGGCGCCGGCGTCGTGACGAGCGAAATCTACGATTTCAAGGGCAATCTGCTGCGCAGGAAGCGCGAACTCTTGCCCGACTACAAGCAGGCGGTGAACTGGCTGCAGAACCTCGCGACGAACGACGGCGCGTTTACCAGCGACATGAGCTTCGACGCGCTCAATCGCCCTGTGACCATGACGACGCCGGACAATAGCGTCTATCAGCCCACATTCAATGAAGCCAATCTGCTCGACCGCCTGGAGGTGAGCCTGCGCGACGCGGCGACGGCGACTCCGTTCGTGACGAACGTCAGCTACAACGCCAAAGGGCAGCGCGAGCTGATCGCGTACGGCAACGGCGCGCAGACCGCATACGAATATGACCCGCTGACTTTCCGCCTGACAAAGCTAGCTACGACGCGCCCGGCCAATCCTGGCGGCGTCGCCTCGCAGTTGTTCAACAGCATGGCGTTGTTACAAGACCTGCGATACGCCTACGACCCGGCGGGCAACATCACCCGCATCGAAGACGCCGCGCTCAAAACGGTCTTCCACAACGGCGAGCAGGTCGAGCCGGTTTGTGGTTACACCTACGACGCCATCTATCGTTTGGTCGAAGCCCGCGGTCGCGAGCACATCGGGCAGACCGCGTTTGACTTCGCCCCGCCGAACGGTAATCGACGCGACTTCCCATTTTTCGGATCGCATGCAAATCCGAATGATCCGCAGGCGATGCGCAACTACACCGAGAGCTACGAATACGACGAAGTCGGCAACTTCAAGTTCCTGCGCCACAACTTCAACGGCGGCGGTTGGAACCGCGCCTATAACTACGACGAAGCCAGCCTGCTCGAACCGGACAAGGCGAGCAACCGGCTGACACGCGCCACGGCCGGCGGTTTCACAGAGACCTATGCCTACACAGACGCGCAAGGCGCCGACGTTCACGGCTGCATGACGGCGATCAACGCGATGAAGATGACCTGGGACTTTGAAGACCAGTTGCAGAAGGTGGATTTGGGCGGCGGCGGCGTGGCCTATTACGTGTACGACGCGGGCGGGCGGCGCGTGCGCAAAGTGATCGAGACGCAGAACGGAACGCGGAAGGAAGAGCGCATCTACCTGGGGCGGTTCGAGGTCTACCGAGAATTCAACGGCGGCGCCGGCGTGAAACTGGAGCGCGAGACCCTGCGCGTGATGGATGACAAGCAGCGCGTCGCGCTGGTGGAGACGAAGACTGTCGAGAACGGGAATGCGATCAACGCGCCCACGCCGCTTCAACGCTATCAGCTCGGCAATCACCTTCTCTCGGCCGGCCTGGAACTGGACGCCGACGGCGCGTTGATCTCCTACGAGGAATACCATCCGTACGGCGCGACGTCGTTCCAGGCAGGGCGAAGCGCCACGGAATTAAGCTTGAAGCGTTACCGCTACACGGGCAAGGAGCGGGACGAGGAGACGGGGTTCACTTATCACGGGGCGCGGTATTACGCGCCGTGGTTGGGAAGGTGGACGAGTTGTGACCCGATCGGGATCGATGACGGAGTAAATATCTACGCTTACGTCGCCAACAGACCTATAGATCACCTGGACGCTGACGGCAGAGCCAACACGCCAATCCACGAATATATGACCAGGCTTGTCGCCATGCAATACGTTGATTCAGACACCGCCTCTAAGATCGGAAAAGCGACGAATGTCCCGGACACGGAGAAATATTACAGTTCCGTGGATAACAGCCTCGGCGGCGACCCCAATAAGGTAAACAGGGATGTGCATGTGCTATGGAGCGGCACGCGGGAGGAGAAGGTGAAAGATACTATCGCGCGTTACTCCACGAGGGACGTCGATCATACAAAAGATAAGATAAGGGACGCCGGCATTTACCTGTTACACCCTCTCCAAGACGCAAGCTATCACGGGACTTCCTTCGGGCGAGGAATGGGGCATGCTTTGTCTCCCGAATCAGACCTTGCCGTAGGGGAGAAGACCTTTGAGGAGTTTTACCAGGTGGTGGCGGACACGGAAAAGGGGTTGGAACTAATGCAAAAAAAAGGCGTCATCAAGACAACCGAAAAACCTGCGATCAGTAGACTGTCGAAAGACGAATGGATGGGTATCTATAAAGACCTGAAATCGATCGAAAGCAGCTACGACTTTAGTTTTGGCGCGCTCGACCTCTTGGGAATCGGAGGCGCGTTGGCGGGCCCGCTCGCAGGCCTGGTCGGGGGAATAATAGGAGGAATAATAGGCGCGATCGGCGGGTTTCTCGCAGGGTTACTTACCGGAGAGAACGTTTTCAAAGAGATGGCGAGTGGGGCGGAAAGCGTATTCATTTTCGGTCAAACGATATTCGGCGTCGGCATTGGCGCTGTAGCCGGTTTAGGCGCGCCGCCGCTCAAAGACGCCCTGCGTAATACAGTCGCCGACAAAGAGTCCGCTTACATGAATAAGAAGATATCCGAGATTGATAGCGATAAAGATAGGAAGTAAGCGGAATAAATCGAAGCGTGCGCATAAATATGAACAAGCTTCATTTTTATGTAGTTAACCGAAGGCTGTGCAAATTAAAACTGGATACAATCAACTACTTACTATGAACCCTGCGCATAAATCAGGAGACGCCTGGGTACGCATCGCTTCCAGCGTGCAGTCTCGCACACTTGCGCAATTGCTTTCCAATGCGCCTCTTGCCGAGACTGCACGCTGGAAGCGATGCGTACCCAGGTTTGCGCCAATAAATGTGTTGATTGCAAAGTAGTTTTATTTGTACAGCCTTCAGTAAATCAGGCGCCGATCAACTCCGACGAGGAAAACAGATATGAACAAAATCACCTTTCCGCTGAGACTACAAATGCGAGGCGCCGCAGTCGCCGATCTGCAAGACGGCTTACGGCTGCTGCTGGAGAAAGGCCGGTTTCAAATGAGCGCCTCAGACCGGCGGATATTCGAGGATCGCCTGCGCTTCGAGCGGGCGGAGAGCCTCTATAGTGAAGTGACCCGCAAGCTGGTCGCGGTGTTTCAAGAGCAACATCGCATCTGGAACACCGGCGAGGTGGACGAGGCCACGGCCAAAACGATCAACGCCATGCTGGAAGAATTGGGCGAGTTTGCCGTGGCGACGCCGGATCAGCAGCGGATGGTCGGCGGGCAGGTACGACGAGCGGACGGGAAACCGCTTCGTGGCGTCATGGTGCGAGCCTTTCACGCGAACGAACGCCACGCGCTGCGCCTGGGCGAAGACTCCACCGACTCCGGAGGGCGTTACACCATCCGATACGCCGCGCCGCCCGGCGTCGGCGCCGTCCATCTCAAAGTCGCCGTCTTCAACGCCGACGACAAGACGCTGCGCGAGTCGGACGTTATCAACAATCCGAAGCCGCTGGAGATCGTCGATCTTGTAACGCCCGGGGAAGACGGCGCGACGTTTCAAGTCGATGGCAGAGTCTCAAGCCGCACGAGCGCCGGCGTCGGCGGGCTGCGGGTTCAGATCGTGGACAAGACGGTCGGCGCCGACGTTCAACTCGCCGAGGCCGTCACGGCTGAGAGCGGCGAGTATAACGCCGCATTCACCGGCGCCAGCCTGCGAGAGCGAGGCAAGGAGCGCCCCGACTTGCAGGCGCGCGTCTTTGCGGGCGAAACCTTACTCGCCGCCTCCGAAGTCCGCTATAACGCCTCGAACCGCGAGACGCTGAATATTATGTTGGATGAGAAGGCGGCGACGGCGCTGCAGTCCGAGCACGAGACGTTGACGAGCGCCCTTTCGGCCCACTTTACGGGCAGACTCGCGGACCTCAAAGAAACTGACGACCGGCAGGACATCACCTACCTCGCCAACAAGACCGGCTGGGACGCCCGCGCGGTCGCGCTCGCCGCGCTCGCCGATCAATTCAGTCAACGCAGCGGACAGCCCAGTCAACGCAGCGCACAGTCAGAGATTCCCCCGGTCTTCTACTACGCCCTTTTCCGCGCCGGGCTGCCCGCGAACGAGGACGTCCTCTACCGCACGGAGACGCGGACGTTGGAGGCGGTGTGGAAAAATGCGGCGGAGAACGGGGTGATACCAAAGGATCTGACGCAAGCGATTCCGCAGACGGTCGAACGATTTCGGGCGCTCGGCGCGCAGAAGCTGCTGACCGGGCCTGCTTTGGCGGGCGTTTCATCGTTGAAAGAGATGCTTACGGCTTCAGACCTCGACGACGCGCAGCAGAAGACCTTCGCCGAACTCTATGCGGCGAACCGAACCGACATTCCTAAATTCTGGGACGCCGTGACTGACGCCTTCGGCAAGGCGACGGCTGATCGGTTGCAGTTGGACGGAAAGCTCGGCTTCCTCACGCTCAACAACGCCCCGCTCGCGCAGGCGCTGCGCAGGACGGCGGGAGGCGACGGCCTCAGCGACCCGCTCCAACTGGCTCAACTCGGCTTTCACCGCGCGAGTAAATGGGATGAAGTTCTCACGCCGAATATGCCTGTCCCGAAAGAGATTCCCGGCGACTCCGCCGCGACGAAGCTGGCCAGTTACAAGGAATATCTCGCCGCGCAAATTCGCCTGAGTTACCCGACGGCGTCGGTGGCGCAGATGGTCAAGAGCGGCGACCTGCCGCTCTTGGGCGCCGCGCAGGGCGTCTCAGACCAGGTGCATGCCTTCCTGACTGAACAACAGGGCAAATTCGAGATCGGGATTCAACCGGTCGGGCAATTCATCGCCAGGAACAATTTGCAGGTCGCCGACGCAACGGTGGAGCAGGTGACGAGATTGCAACGGGTATACCAGATAACGCCAAGCGATGAGGCGATGACCGCCCTGATGAAACGCGGGATCGATTCCGCATACAAGGTCGTGCGCCACGATAAAGAGACATTCGTCCAAACCTATCAGACGGACCTGGGCGGGCCGGAGACCGCCGCACTTATTTACGACAAGTCCTTGCAAGTCCATAACGCAGTCCTCAATCTCGCCGTCAGTTACCTGACCGCGAAAAACGGCGTCGGACTCGGCTCGCAGCCGATGAAAACGACTCAACAAAGTCTTAACGGCTCCGGGCAGATAATCCAGCCGGAGCCGAAAGGCCCGACAGCCGATAACGCCGCCGACGTCATCGCCTACCCGACGCTCGAAGGACTCTTCGGCGAGATGGACTTCTGCGCCTGCGATCATTGCCGCTCTGTCCTTTCTCCCGCGGCCTACCTGGTAGACCTTCTGCTCTTCATTGACCAGGCGCCGCCAGAGATTGGCAAGGAGAACCCGCAGGCCGTCCTCTTCGACCGGCGCCCGGACATTCAACACCTGCCGCTGACATGCGAGAACACGAACACGGCCCTGCCATACATAGACGTGGTCAACGAGACGTTGGAATATTTCATCGCCAACAGCGCGCAGGAGCTTTCGTTGAAAGACTACGTGGGCCACGACACCGACGGCGCGGCGTCCGCGGACCTCCTGGCGAGCCCGCAGTTCGTCATGGATTCGGCGTATGCGATCTTGCGCGACGACACGCGCTTCCCCACCCCATTGCCGTTTCATCAACCTTTAGAGAATCTTCGCCTCTACTTCGAGAAGTTCGAGGCCCCTTTGCCGCTGGTGATGGAACGGCTACGCAAGGGCGACGACCTGGAGCGGGGCGCGAACGCGTATGGCTGGCGCGACATTTTGATGGAAGAGATCGGCCTCTCGCGCGCGGAGAGCGAAATCTTAACCGACTCGAACGCCGTCCCCCTCAGGCGGATGTACGGGTTCCCTGACGGGGTGACGGCCGCCGATGTCATCGCCGCGCTGTCGAACGCGAATCAGTTCACCCGCCGGGTCGGGATTACGTATGAGGAGATCGTCTCCATTCTCATGACCAGATTCGTCAACCCTAACAGCGACCTGATTCCGAAACTGGAACGGCTGGGCGTTCCTTTCGCCACGCTAAAGGCTTTCAAAGACGGAACGATCACCGACGACGACTTCGACGCGCTGCTCCCGACCGGGTCGGGCGCGCCCGACCCGGCGGCGTATGGCGGCGACATAAAGGCATGGGTGAAGGACGACGCCAACTACACCCGCATTATGGCGCTGATTACGCTGACCGACCCGACTGGCAATCCCGATCCATGTAATTTCGATCAGCTCGAATTCCGTTACGCGGAGCCGATGGACAATGAGGCGGATACGTCCACCAGGCTGGGCGCGGTCGAGTTCGCGCGCCTATTGCGCTTCATTCGCCTCTGGAAAAAGACCGGCTGGACAATCGAGCAGACCGACGCGGCGATCTGCGCGCTCTACCGCGAAGACCTGCAGCCGCTCGGCCCGGACGACGTGGACACTTTGGCAAAACTCGACGCCGGTTTCCTCAGGCTGCTGCCGCGCATCGGGATCGTCGTCCGCGTGATGAGCGCTCTCAACTTGACGCCGAAGCGCGATCTGTCTTCGCTGTTGGCTTGCTGGTCGGCGATCGGTACGCATGGCGACGGCGCGCTATACCGGCAGATGTTCCTGAACCCGGCGATCCTGAAGCAAGACGCCGTCTTCGTCGATAACGGATTCGACGAATACCTGACGGACAACACGAAGAAATTGGCCGACCACGCCGAAGCCTTGCGGTCGGCGTTCAACCTGACCGGGGACGAGTATGGCCGCATCGTCGAGGCGCTCGGCTACGACGCGAACACGCCGCTGACCATTCCCAACATCAGCGCGGTCTTCCGGCGGGGCTACCTGGCGCGTAAGCTCCGGCTCAGCGTCCGCGAGCTTCTATTGCTTACTTCGCTCACCGGCCTCGATCCCTTCGCCGCGCCCGACCCGCCGAATCCCGCGATTCTGCGACTCGTCGCGCTTGTACAAGACCTGAAGGCGAGGTCGTTCAAGTCCGCCGCCGCGCTCTACCTGATCTGGAATCAGGACCTGAGCGGCAAGTCTGCCCCAGCCCCGGCGCAAATAACCGACTTCGCCCGGACACTGCGCGGCGATTTCGTCGCCATCGAAGACCAGTTCGCCGCGACCGAAGACCCCAACGGCGACGTCGCCCGCGCGCGGATGACTCTGGTCTACGGGCAAGAAGCCGCCGACGCCTTCTTCGCGCTGCTCGACGACACGTCGACGATTGACGTGGCATACACTCATTCGTCGCCGGCGCTTGAGGCCGCGATCACCGTGGCAGATCCCAAGATCTCCTACGACGATTTCAAACACCGGCTCTCTCACACGGGCCTTCTGACGGCGGCGACGCAGACCGCGCTGAAGAATGTCGTGGGCGTGAGCGAAGATTTCAAAGACGCAGTGGACGCGATCTTCGCTCGGAGCGAAGACGCCAAAGGCTCGTTCTTCGCCCGTTACCCGGAGTTGAAGCCGCTCTACGACACATACATCGCATCCGCTGACCCGCCCGCGACGAAGCGCAGCGCGCTCCTGGCCGCGTTCCGCCCCGAACTCTCGCGGCGTCGCAAACGCCAGCAGGCCTTGCAGCGGCTCAGCTCGGCGGCGGCGCTTGACCTGATATCCACGCAAAGGCTGCTCGATCCGACTACGAATCAATACCCGCTGCACGCCGCCGGGCAGTCAGGCCAGCCGGCGTTGAATGACGTCCTCGCGCTGGAGACGCCCGGCCTCGCGGCGCAATTCTTCTTCCAGGACACGGCGACCGGGCCTGTCGGACTGAGCGCCCCCGCGGCCGCGAACCTGGATTACGCCGGAGGCGGCAATTCCCTGCCCGTGAACCCGACGCCTGGCGCGGCTATTTCCGGCGTTTGGAACGGGCAAATAGAGACGCCGGAAGCCGGGTTTTACAACTTCGTCATCGAGGCGGAAGCCGGGACGACGGTGACGCTGACGCTCGGCGGGCAAGTCCGCGCGCTGACGCAGAACGGTAATATCTTTCGCAACACCGACCCACTCGAATTGAAGGCCGGAACGCTTTACGAAATCGAACTGAAGCTCGAGAAGGTCAAAGACAGGCTGAGCGTCAAATGGGAGACTCCGAAGCGGGCGCGTGAGGTAATTCCTTCGCGCTATCTTTACCCGCCGACAATCCTCGCGCCGTTCACCGACGCTTATGTCCGGTTCTTGAAAGCCGCGTCGCTGGCGGCAGGCCTCGGTCTAACCGTCAACGAGATAACTTACTTCGCCACTTCGCCCGATTATCTGATCTCCGGCGACGGATGGCTCAACGCCCTGCCGGCGGTCGGCGAGCCGACTGCGCTAACGGCGGTCGCCCTGCTCAAGCCGCTGCGCGACCTTCTGGACTATGCCCGCGTCAAGGCCGAGTTGTCTCCGGACGACGAGTCGCTTCTGACCGTCCTGCAAGACCCGGGCGCCGCGACTGCGGGCGCGGACGGCCTGCTGTTCACTTTGACCCGCTGGGACGAGGTTTCGCTCGACGACCTGCTGGCTCATTTCGGCGGCAATGTGGCGGGGCTAGCTCACTTCATCCAATTCCGCCGCGTCTACGACGCCTTCGCGCTGATTCAGAAGATGGGGATTTCGGCGAGCGCCTTGATCGAGGCGACGACCAATGAGCCGACCGGCGACACGACGCGCGATTTTCAGGCTGCGCTGCGCGCCCGCTACTCCGCCGACGACTGGCGCGACGTCGTCCGGCCGATTAACGACGCGATGCGCGGGATGCAGCGCGACGCGCTGGTGGCTTACATCCTTCATCAGATGCGCTCCAACCCGGCCACCGAACACATCGACACGGCGGACAAACTGTTCGAGTACTTCTTGATGGACGTGCAGATGGAGCCGTGTATGCAGACCTCGCGCATCCGGCACGCGCTCTCGTCGATTCAACTCTTCATCGAGCGGTGCCTGATGAACCTGGAGCCGCGAGTCTCGCCCGCGTCAATCAAGGCCAAACAGTGGGAGTGGATGAAGCGCTACCGGGTCTGGGAGGCGAACCGCAAGGTCTTCCTTTATCCAGAAAACTGGCTGGAGCCCGAGTTGCGCGACGACCAATCGCCGTTCTTCAAGGAGACGATGAGCGAACTGTTACAGAGCGACATCACGGAGGAGAAGGCCGCCGTCGCGCTGTTGAATTACCTCTCGAAACTCGAAGAGGTGGCCAAGTTGGAGCCCTGCGGCATCCACTACGTCGAGAACGACCCCGGCGCCGCCGACGACCTCGCCCACGTAGTGGCTCGCACCACCGGCGCCAACCGGAAATACTTCTACCGCCGGCGCGAGTTCGGCTACTGGACGCCGTGGGAACAGATCAAGCTCGACATCGGAGACGATCCAGTGATCCCGGTGGTTTGGAACGGACGTCTCTTCCTATTCTGGCTGCGAGTCTTGAAGCAATCGCCGCTCGACACCAGCGCGATGTCGACTTCGTCCACCACAGGCGACGCCGTATCGGGCCTCTCGCTCAGCGCCATCAAATCCGACGCGAAGAGCAGCGCCCAAAACAACGTCAAGGTGACGGCGCAGGCAATCCTGAACTGGAGCGAGTATTACAACGGCAAGTGGCAGCCGGCGAGAACGTCGGACGTTGATCGTCCCCTCGGATTGGGGCAGTTCGACTCTTTCGGGGCGAACGCTTTCGACCGCTCGAAGTTGAAACTGTCGGTAATGTTCTGGACCAGGGGCTCGATACGAATCATCGTATCCAACTCGATCGGGTTCGGGGGGGCATCGTTCTTCCTTCACAACGCTTTCAGCGCGCCTGAATTGAGAGAGGTGAAGAATGAGAGGCACTTCGCGCCGAAGCGAACCTTGGAGACCTCGACAGACTCGCTCAAGGTCACCTATGACAACGCTTCTCATTCCGTTCTGAACAACGGCATCAGCGACCGCACGGTCGAACCGGCTCACCCGATAGCCGGGAATCCCTGGGACGCGTCGTTCTTTTACGGAGACAGCCGGCACGTCTTCTATGTCACCACAGCGGAACGCATGGTTACAGTGCCGCAGTGGAACGATTTCGGCATCGTAGTAACGCCGCCGAAAATGACGCCCGACATACCGCCGCTGGTTCTCCAACCCGTCGAGGTCATTCCGGACTTGATCGGGCCTGTCAGCAAGCAGCCGGGATTCGGAGCCGTTGACCCGTCGCCGATCGAGCGATTCGTCACTGAAGACGCCTATATTCGCCAGGGGATCGGAACTTCCGGGACGGTGCGCTTCGGCGAAAAAGAGATCGGCCCGTCAGGCAGCGTGATGAAATCCAAACTGATGCGATAGCAGACTGGGTACGCGTCGCTACCAGCGCGCAGTCTCGGAGAAAGGCGCATTGGTCGGATGCAGACCTGGGTACGCATCGCTTCCAGCGTGCAGTCTCGGATGGAAGACCAATCGGAGGCCCGCAGGGCGCTCGAGGCTGGATGGGTGCAGTCGCAAGTGATAATCGCTCAACGCAAGCATGGCGACATCGGGGGCGCCTGCTTCCGACCAATGCGTCTTTCGCCGAGACTGCACGCTGGAAGCGATGCGTACCCAGGGACGCGCCTAACGAGGGAACTATGCCGGAGTTTTTCAAAAAACGATTGGTTGTGTCGAAAGAAGAGTCGCGCGACGGATGGTATTCGCGCGGCTACTTCCCACATTTCGACGGCGAAGGCGTGACGCAACACGTCTGTTTTCATCTCTTCGATTCGTTGCCTCAACACGTGCTGGACAAATGGCGCGAGGAACTGAAATCGCTTCCTGAAAAGGAAGCCGAGATCGAAAAGCGGACGCGGATTCAGGATTATCTCGATAGCGGCTACGGCTCATGCTTCCTGCGCGGAGACCGGCTGGCGGAGATTGTCGAGAATGCGTTGTTGCATTTCGACGGAGAACGGTATGCCCTGCACGCCTGGTGCGTAATGCCTAATCACGCGCACGCACTGTTCACGCCGGAAGCCGGTTCCAAGATGAGTAAGATCGTCCATTCGTGGAAGAGCTTCACCGCGAACGAGTGCAATAAGGTTTTGGGACGCACAGGGAAGTTTTGGGAACACGAGCCGTTCGACCGCTACATTCGCAACGAACGGCATTACCGTAACGCGATTGCATACATAGAAAACAACCCCGTCAAGGCCGGGCTGTGTGAAAAGCCTGAGGATTGGCGTTGGAGCAGCGCGCGACGGCGCGTGACGCCTGTTGGATAGCCTGGGTACGCGCCGCTTCCAGCGCGCAGTCGTGGATGGCAAACCTATTGAGAGTCAGTCGCGGTTGGGTCTGGGCGCGCAGGCTTGCAAGCGATAATCGCTTAAAGCAAGCAGCACGGCTTCGGGCGGTGTCTGGTTCCAATCAATAGATCTTTTACCGAGACTGCGCGCTGGAAGCGGCGCGTACCCAGGTTTGGTTCCAATCAATAGATCTTTTGCCGAGACTGCGCGCTGGAAGCGGCGCGTACCCAGGTTTGGTTCCAATCAATAGATCTTTTGCCGAGACTGCACGCTCGAAGCGATGCGTACCCAGGGATTTTAGGAGGAAAAAATGGCTGGTTCAACTATAGCGAAGGTCGGGTTCCACGCGTACAAGGACGCTATCGTCACGAAACCCGGATGGATAACTTACAAACAGGAGATGGAGTTCACGTACACGTTCGAGAACTTCTTCCACCCGTTCGTCGGCGAGCTGATCGAGAAGCTCAATAAGGATTCGCTTCCGGGAATGCTCGACCCGAACTTTCAACAAGGTCTGGCGACCGAGTTCTTCAACGACTTCTACGCGCTGCAAACCAGCAGTCTGGTCAAAGTCAACTCCTTCCCCAAGGAGATTGATTTCCGCGAAGGCGGCCCGTACGCGAACTATAACTGGGAGATGTTCTACCACATCCCGCTCACAATCGCGGCGCATTTGAGCAAGAACCAGCGCTTCGCCGAAGCCCAACGCTGGTTCCATTACATCTTCGACCCCACCTGCAACGACGCGTCAGTCCCGACGCCGGCGCGCTTCTGGAAGTTCCTGCGCTTCCGGCAAGGCGGCGACGTGACGCAGATCGACGAGATGCTTGCGCTGCTGAGCAAGCCCGCCGGCGAGTGCGCTCAGGCGGAACTCGACCTCAAGGCGAAGGTATTGGAGGGCTACGCGGCGATCAAGAACAAGCCGTTCCAGCCGCACGCTGTAGCGCGGACCAGGCATCTGGCTTATCAATACTGCGTCGTCATGAAATACCTGGATAACCTGATCGAGTGGGGCGACAGCCTCTTCCGGCAGGACACGGTGGAATCCATCAACGAGGCGACGCAGCGCTACGTGTTGGCGGCGAACCTGCTCGGGCCGCGCCCGCAGCGCATACCGCCACGCGGCGCCGTGCGCCCGAAAACGTTCGCCCAGATCAAGGCGCAGGGCCTCGACCCGATGGGCAACGCGCTGGTGGAGCTTGAGGGCAAGTTCCCGTTCAACCTCAGCCTGCCTCAGACGCTAGGGCCGGAGCCTGACGCCGCCGGGCCGCTCTTCGGCATCGGGCGCACGCTCTACTTCTGCATCCTGCGCAACGAAAAACTGCTCGGTTACTGGGACACGGTCGCCGACCGGCTGTTCAAGATTCGCCACTGCATGAACATCGAGGGCGTAGTGCGCCCGCTCGCGCTGTTCGACCCGCCGATTGACCCGGGAATGCTGGTCAAAGCCGCGGCGGCGGGTATAGACATCGGAAGCGTCGTCAACGGCCTCAACCGTCCCGTCGGTCCCGTTCGCTGCCTGATTATGATTCAGAAGGCGCTGGAACTCTGCAACGAGGTGCGCAGCCTCGGCGGAGCGCTGCTGTCCGCAGTGGAGAAGGGCGACGCCGAGCGTCTGGCGCTGACTCGCCAGCGCCACGAGATTCAAATCCAGCAGATGGCGCAAGAGGCGCGCTTCCTGCAGTGGAAATCGGCGCAGGAATCTACCAAATCCCTGCTCACTGCCCGGGCGGCGGCTTTGGAACGGCTATGTCATTATCAGCGACTCCTGGGCCTTCCGGCGGACCCGAACGCTCCTGAGACGCTCGCGCTCGACCACCGCGAATTGACCGAGGAGAATTTCAACGAGGCCTACGGCGCGCTGGTCGGTCAATACGACAAGGCACTGGCGCGGCAGAAGCTCCCGGAGTTGAAGATCACCGGAGGCTCCTCCCCCGCGCAGCAGTCCGGCGCTTTGGGGCAGGGCCGGCTCTATTTGAGCGCGAACGAAGACGCCGAACTCAACTCTCACCTGCCGAGCGCGCGAGATTCACGCCTGGCGGCTTCGGTCGCGGACACGGTCTCTTCCGCTCTGACCTTCATCCCTGAATTCAACATCAATCTACACTTCTGGGGGTTGGGCGCGTCCTCCAAAGTGGCGGGCGGGAGCAAACTTTCCGACGCGAGTAAGATCGCCGCGGAGATCGCGCGGACGGTCGCCGGGTGGGAGCAAGACCAGGCCGGCATGGCGGGCCGAACGGCGGGACACGAGCGCCGCGCGGACGACTGGCTGCTGCAATACAACCTCGCCGCGCACGAACTGATGCAGAACGGGCGGCAGATACTCACCTCGCTGATCTCCGAACAGATCGCGCGCCACGAGTATCTGAACACTCAACAGCAGATCGCCAACTCGCGGGAGGTGGACCAATTTCTACACGACAAGTTCAGCAACGAGGACCTCTATTTGTGGATGCAGGGCGAGATCTCCCGGCTCTATTACGAGTATTACCGGTTCGCGTTCGACACCGCGCGCAAGGCTGAGCGGACGATGAAACAGGAACTCATGCGCCCCGAACTGGACGCGCAGGACTTCGTGAAATTCAACTACTGGGACGGCGGGCGCAAGGGACTGCTCTCCGGCGAGGCGCTCTGTCTGGACCTCAAGCGGATGGAGATGGCCTACCACGATAATAACAAACGCGAGTTGGAACTGACCCGGCACGTCTCGCTGCGCCAGTTGAACCCGCTCGCCTTGCTCACGCTGAAGGCTACCGGCAGTTGCACGGCGTCGGTCCCCGAATGGATTTACGACCGCGACTGTCCGGGGCACTACATGCGCCGCATCAAGAGCGTCGCGCTCTCGATCCCGTCCGTCGTCGGCCCGTACACCAGCGTCAATTGCACGCTCTCGCTCTTGAAAAGCAGCATCCGCAAATCCCCCGTCCCGAAAGACGGCGAGTACGCGCGGCAGGGTTCCGAGGACGACCGATTCGTGGACTACGCAGGCGCCGTGCAATCCATCGTCACCAGCGGCGCGAGCAACGACAGCGGCATGTTCGAGGCGAACCTTCGTGACGAACGTTTTCTGCCGTTCGAGGGCGCTGGCGCGGAAAGCGTGTGGAAGCTCGATCTCCCCAAGCCCCAGGATTACCCCGCTTTCGACTACGCGACGATCTCCGACGTGATCTTGCACATCCGTTACACCGCGCGCCAGGGCGTGGATGGCGCCAAGGTGAAAACGGCGTTGGACGACCTGTTCCAGGAGGCGAGCCAATCAAACCTCGCGCTGCTTTTCAGCTTGCGTCACGACTTCCCGACCGAATGGTCGACATTCGTCAACGGCGCGGGCGACTTTACGGCCACGATCCGCAGGGACCACTTCCCTTATTTCACACAGGGAAAGCTTGGCGCCATCGCCGGATTCGAACTTTATGGGAAGGATGTCAACAAACATCATGCCGCGGGCGATAAGGATGCGGCGACCAGCGACCTGGCCGACCAGGGACAATTTACCTTCACCGCCGGGCCAGACGCTCCCGGGCCGACACAGGTTCTGACGCGCACGGCGGAGGCGCAGGTCTTTCTTTTGGTTCGCTATTCGCTCTGACTGCCCGAAGCCAGTGTGGGCAAAAATCTTGGCGCCCGGCGATGCCTGGTCGCCTGCTCGAAAGCGTACGCCAGCTTGATCAGCGTAGGTTCACTATTAGCCGCGCCGAAAAACGAGATCCCGACCGGAAGCCCGTGAATGAAGCCTGCCGGAACGCTGATGGCCGGATAGCCCGCGACCGCCGCCGGGGTCGAGCTGCCTCCGGTGAAATGATCGCCGTTGACCAGATCTGTCGTCCACGAGGGGCCGCCGGTCGGCGCGATGATGGCGTCAAGACGATCTTTGGCGATCACCGCGTCAATCCCCTGCGTCCGCGACAGCCGGCGGTTCCTCTTCAACGCCTTGAGATAATCCTGGCTGTTCAGAGGCCCTTTCGCTTCCGCTTTGAGAAAATATTCCTGGCCGAAGTAAGTCATCTCCCGGCTGCGGTTCTTCTCGTTAAATTCGATGATCTCTTTGAGCGAACGGAACGGCGCCTTGGGGCCGAGTTCCGATAGATACTTGTTTAGATCGTGTTTGAATTCGTATAACAAGACCTTGAGTTCGGAATCTTCATACCCCTTCGACGTGGCGAGGTCGACCGGATCAATGACGGTCGCGCCCGAACGCTTCATGGCCTCGATCGCGTCGTTCATCAACCGGTCCACCTCATCGCTAAAGCCGAAATATTTGCGAGCGACTCCGATGCGCGCGCCCTGCAACCCCTTGAGATCCAAAAACCGCGTGTAGTCAGTGAAAGATTTGCCTGCGCTCTCCTGGGCGCCGGCGTCTCGCGCATCAACTCCGGCGATTACCCCAAGCAGGATTGCGGCGTCGGCGACGGTGCGGGCCATCGGCCCCGCCGTGTCCTGGCTGTGCGCAATCGGAATGATCCCCGAACGGCTGACCAGCCCCAGCGTGGGCTTGATTCCCACAATCCCGTTTGTTGTGGCCGGGCAAACGATCGAGCCGTCGGTCTCGGTCCCGACCGCGACGCTGCAGAGATTGGCCGAGACGGCCACGCCCGAACCGGAGCTGGAGCCGCAAGGGTTGCGGTCGAGGACATAAGGGTTGCGAGTCAAACCGCCGCGGCCACTCCAGCCGCTGGTGGAGTGGGTCGAACGAAAATTGGCCCATTCACTGAGGTTCGTTTTGCCGAGGATTACCGCGCCCGCGTCGCGCAGTTTCTGCGCGACGAACGCGTCGCGCTGCGCGATCGAGCCTTCGAGAGCCAGCGAGCCGGCGGTCGTCGACATTCGATCCGCGGTGTCAATGTTGTCCTTGAGCAATACCGGGATCCCGTGCAGGGGGCCGCGCGGGCCTTTGGTTTTACGCTCGGCGTCGAGCGCGTCAGCGATGGTGACCGCGTCCGGATTGAGTTCGATGACCGAATTGAGGCGAGGCCCCTGTTTATCGATGGCCGCGATGCGCGATAGATATTTTTCGGCGATCGACCGCGCGCTCAGGACGCCGGACTTCATCGCTTCCTGCAAATCGGCGATGGTCTTCTCATCCAGTTCGAATGAACCAACGGCGGGGGCCTGATTGGGGGCGCCGGACACCGGCGACTGCGGATGACGATTGCATCCGACAGCCGCCGCGACGCCACTCAGCATCCCGATCCGTATAAAATCTCGTCGCTTTATCATTTTCATCTGAGTCCAACCTCCGTACTACAGCGGTTTTCACATGAGTGGATAGCCACAGAGGTCACAGAGGACACAGAGAGGTAGTGAACCACCTCTGTGTCCTGCGGTGACCTCTGTGGCTAACAGTCTTCATACACCTGAAAATCGGTATAACAAGCCAAACGCTCGCTGCGGAGTTTACAAAAACTTCACAGCGATTTCACAAGAAATTATCTCCACGCTGCTAAGTTTCTTCTCGCCCAGCTCAATTTAACTCGAACCAAGCGACATTGGTACGGTACCGGGAGCGGTAGCGACCGGGTTCCATCGGAAGCGCCCTGTGGCGGTCGGCGCCCGGTCGCTACCGCTCCCGGTACCGTACCGCCGCGTTTCCCAGTGGTCTGATTTAGATTGGCTTGTTGGGGTTTTCCGTTTAAGGTAATATTCGCCTGGTTACTTACCGTATTGCTTTCAACTCCGCCGCGCCGATAATTTGGCCCGGAAAGAACCGGTAATTTAAGGTTCATAAAGAGGCAATCTCCCAGTTCACACAAGGAAGGGTTCACAATGACTCGACTGGACAAAGCAGCGAATGTAGCCTTGATTATCGCATGTCTGCTTCTTATCGGAACCCTGGCAAGAAATTACTACCTCAGTCGACTACCAGATCCAAACATCGAACTCGACGTCAAAAAGGGGGAGACGGTCAAGCTCCCTGAAGGCGCCTCTGCAAACGGGCAATCCGCCCCGGCTACTTTGGTATTGACGCTCTCCACTCACTGCGGTTTCTGCCAAGCCAGCCTGCCTTTCTATCAAAAGCTCGCGGTATTCAAGAATTCCGCTCCCGCGCGAGTGCGGCTGGCGACCGTGATGTCCGAACCGAAGGAAGAGATTGAAGCCTATTTAAAAAATAATGGCATTGCTGCGGACGCGGTATTCTCAATGCCGATATCTCAAATCGGCGTCAAGGGAACTCCGACGCTGTTGTTGCTCGACGGACAGAACAAGTTGATCGAGTCATGGGTTGGGAAGTTAGACAGCCAGGGGGAGTCTGAAGTTATTGGGCGCCTTCAAAAGGTTTGCCCGGAGTGCTCAATGTAGGCAGTAGCGCTGATGTCGGGACACATTTCCTCTCGATGATGAAAGCCAGCCGCTGATTAGTCTCTCAACGTTTGATTGCGATACCATTCGATTGTCTGCTTCAGACCTTCGTCAAACCCGATCCGCGCGCGAAAGCCGAATTCACGTTCGGCCCGCGAAGTGTCCAGCGAGCGTCGCGGCTGGCCGTCGGGTTGTGAGGCGTCCCACACCAGACGTCCCTTGAAGCCGGTCAACGCGGCGACTTTTTCGGCCAAGTCTTTGATCGATATTTCAAAACCCGCGCCGAGGTTGACCGGTTCCGATTTGTCGTATTTCTCAGTAGCCAGCAGGATGCCCCGCGCGCAATCGTCCGCGTGCAGGAACTCTCGTGTGGCGGCGCCGGTCCCCCAGCAAGTGATGTGATCCTCTCCCTGGCGCATGGCTTCGAAGCATTTGAGAATGAGGGCGGGAATGACGTGCGAGCTCTGCGGATCGAAATTGTCTCGGGCGCCAAACAGGTTGACTGGCAGGAGGAAGATCGAATTGAACCCGTATTGCTCGCGGTAAGCCTGAGACTGCACGAGCATCATCTTCTTAGCCAGTCCGTACGGCGCGTTGGTCTCTTCCGGGTAGCCGTTCCACAGGTCATCTTCCTTGAAGGGCACGGGGGTGAATTTGGGGTACGCGCATATTGTGCCTAGGGCGACGAATTTCCTGACGCCGCGCAATCGGGCCTCCTCCATCAACTGCACACCCATCATCAGGTTGTCGTAAAAATACCTACCCGGATTGGCCCGGTTCGCGCCGATGCCGCCGACGACCGCCGCGAGGTGAATGACGAGATCGGGATTCGCGTCATCATATAAGCGCCGGATGTTTTCAGCCCTGACCAGATCGTAATCTTTACTGCGGGGGACGAAGAGGTTTTCGACGCCTCGCTCGCGAAGTTTTTCGACGACGTATGATCCGAGAAAACCGGCCCCGCCGGTGACGACAACTCGTTCGTATGGAAATCCGCTTGGCATCGTTATGTATGGGTGTCAGGTCAGGTTGTGGGTTCTCTTCAGATCGGCGAGATCGGCGTCAACCATCGTCCCGACCAGTTCTTTGAAAGTTATCTTCGGCTCCCAGCCGAGTTTTCGCCTAGCTTTTGAAGCGTCGCCGATGAGCAGATCGACCTCGGCGGGCCGGAAATAACGAGGATCGATCTCGACGAACTGTTTCCAGTCGAGGTCGAGGCGCCCGAAGGCTTCGTCAAGAAACTCGCGCACCGAATGCGTCTCGCCCGTCGCGATGACGTAATCGTCAGGCTCGTCCTGTTGCATCATTAGATGCATGGCCTCGACAAAATCTTTGGCGTGTCCCCAATCGCGTTTGGCGTCGAGGTTGCCGAGATAGAGTTTGTTCTGCAGACCGAGCTTGATCGCCGCCGCGGCGCGCGTGATCTTGCGCGTCACGAAAGTTTCGCCGCGACGCGGTGAATTATGAACGTGGCAGGTTCCCACTCCACAGTGAAATTCGCCCGATGAAGTCTCCAGGTCGTAAAACCAGCCGTCATAGTTCTCAAGTTCGATTATTTTCTTGATCTCCGATCCGGGCCTCTTTCGATAGTGTTCCACACAGGCCGTCCCGCCACGCTGAATTTTTCGGATGAAGGTTCTGGAAATTCCTGTAAGCCGCTCCATCTCGCGCTGGCCGACCCCGGCCAGGGCCAATTCTTTGACTCTCTCTTCTTTGCCGACTCGGTCAACCGGCGAGAGCAGATTCAGCGAATAGAAAAGCCTTCCATCAGTCCCCTGCTCCACTGTCAGGTTGATTTCCTGTCCGGTGGTTTGCTCGATCAAATACCATAAACCCATCGCCAGCGTGGCCGAATTGGTTTTGAAGTTCTTGAACTCGTATGTGCACCTGTTGGCCTTAAGTCCGTCCGTCAAGTTGTAGCCCTTGAGAAAGGCCAATTGGGTGTCTCTTGTCGCGTTGAGAATTCTTTTGGGTATCCGCTTTTTGTGGTCTTTGGTGTAGATGTCCAGGCTGCGCAGCCAATCTCGGCCACCGGCGAGTGAGATCTGGCCAACTGGTCTGTCAGGGTTGAACCCAGAGCGGGACGGATGGAACCTTGTCGTCCCTCCGGTGACTGATTCCCACAACGCTTTAAAGTGGTTCCGAATCTCCGGATCGCTATTAGTAAACTTGGAGCTCAAGCCAATGCCTTTTTTCGCGTAGGTGATAGAACCGTCGCCGACCATCATACCGATCAACTCAGCCTCTTCCTCCGAGAGAGAGTGGCTCACGGCGGGAACCGGCAAGTCGACCGCTTCAAGACGGTCGCCGATCTCCAATTCCCCGGTCTCTTTCTCAAATCCGCCTTCCAAAAAAGCGACGTGGCTGCTAGTAGCCATGTAGGCCGCCGACCTGGCGTTGATAAATCTGGGACGCTTGTTGTCCCGCTCAATGTCGTGCGGATAAGCCGAGGCATGTGAGACATCAACCCATCCACCTTGGCCCCATACCTGAATACCGCTCACAGGCTTTGACTGGTATCTCGGGATGGTTTCGTCAAACTCCACAATCTCGCATATAGGTTTGATGTCGAATTCCATCTCGCCTCTGTGGCGGCAAAATACTGGCGTAAATCCCGCTACACTCTCGTGGTTGAATAATATGCCGTTGCATGCGAACAGCCCGTAGCTTTCACGATAATTCACCGTGACCCAGTAAGCGTAAAGTTTGGCGACTCCGTAAGGGCTGCGCGGGTAAAACGGGGTCGTTTCGCGCTGCGGGACCTCCTGGACCTTGCCGAAAAGTTCGGAACTGTTCCCGCAAAAGGCGTACTGTCCTTTGCGCTCAACGAGAAAGTTGTGGTTGTCTTCGACTTCCAAGCACCACACGACGCCCGTGTATGGAGCGCGCCCGATGTGCGACGGATAAAGCGTGATCGGCCGTTCATGATGGTTGTCGGAAATCTGCACAACGTATGAGTCTGACGAATTGATTATCCGCTGTTCCCGGATGAACAGTACGTGCTTGCCAGGTTTCCGATAGGTAGAACACCGCAACCCCAGCTTGACGCACAATTCAACCACTTGGCTCACAAGCCCTTTTGAGATCGTCGTGTAGGTGTATGTTTTCCGATTGGGCCGTGAATAACCGTCAGAACCAATCAAGCCTTCAAATAATGCTTGTAGATGTTCCCGGTCATAGGCCAACATCCATGAGGGGATGCGTTTCGTCTTGGCCGATATACCACAGGTCCGCAGTAAGTGCCCCAAGGGATAGGACGAACAACGGATCCAGTTCTGGTTCACATGATATTCAATGCCGTATTTTTTAAGACACTTTACAAGTTGATCTCGAGACTTGTCGGATGACGGAATTGCGAAATAGATATTGTGGCTGGGATACGTTGCGACTTCTAATTTCGGTTGAGTGACGAACTGGCCTCGCTGATCGCGGAGCGCAATGAACTGAGCCTTTGGCCCGCTTCTGAGCGCGCTCCTGTCCCGCGAGAAGTAGCCGTCTCCCACATAGAGACCGACAAGCCAGAACAAATCGTTCGTCTCGATTTCGTCAATCAGATTCTTCGTCGCATTGCAGGGAATTTCGCAAGGAGCCACTTCAGACAAGCGCATGCGACTCTGCCGCTTTCCTCTCCACACCGGATTCGGGAACTTAATCGAGCTGAGTCGGGGGTAGAATAGTTCATGGTCAGGTATGCGCAAGTCGCCTGCGAGCGAGTAAAACAACCCTGTGGCTCCGTGCAGCAAGAGTTGATGATTTGGCGTCACTAGCAGGTTGAACCGGCGACTTCTGAGTTCCACCATTTCCCCGGTGTATGAGGACACGATCACACGTTTGACGGGCTTGACCTCCAACTCATTCGTAACGGTGTTAACAGTGAAAACCAGATCGCCGGCCCTGACCTCTGCATACGTCTTCAGCCCCTCGGTTGTTAAAACACGTGTCTGGACGTCATAGCATGAAGCCTGATAAAACCGCGTCCCGCGCAACCCGGTTTCGCGTATCGCCTCGAGCAATCGGAGCGTCCCGAGCGCGCCGACTTCGGCGGTGTATTCCGGGATGTCGAAACTGACGCGCACGTGCGACTGCGCGCCGAGGTTATAAATCTCGTCGGGCTGGACGTCGCGCAGAATCTTGTTGAGCGAGCTCGCGTCGTTCAGGTCGCCGTAGAGGAGGCGCATCCGCCGCCCCAACTCGTGCGGGTCCTGGTAGATGTGGTCAATGCGTTCGGTGTTGAACGTGCTGGCGCGGCGTATGACGCCATACACGTCATAGCCCTTGCCGAGCAACAGCTCGGTCAAATAGCTTCCATCCTGGCCGGTGATGCCCGTTATCAACGCTTTCTTCGGCATAATTCTGGGGGCTCCTTCGAGAGTGTTTCAAGAACTGTAGCTTTCGATTTTTGATCTCTGTAAAGGTCAACTACCGCCAGCTAGAAGCAGGCGGCTTGCTGGTCGGTAGCGAGTACCGCCGCTTTGGGCCGGTTGACTGCATTGCGAAGATGCAACGCCTGACGACCCCTGCGCGAGATATTCACGGCGCCGTTGTGATCGGCGTCCATGAGATTCCCGCAGGATTTACAAACGAACTTATGTTTACGACGAGAACCAATCAAATCACAAACAGAGCAAGTCTTGCTGGTGTACGCCGGGTCAACAAAGACCACGGTAACGCCTGCGGCCCTGGCTTTGTATTCGATCTTGGTTCTCAAGTCGTAGAAAGCCCAGCCGCCGAGCATCTTGCGCATACGTTTGCCCTTCGCGGCTCTCTGACGAATGCCTGTCAGTTCTTCGAGCGCGACAGCGCGGCCAGACTCTTTGGCCGTTGCGACTATCTGCTTAGAGATTTGGTGATTGACGTCGGACATCATGCGCTTTTGCCTGCCACTAAGCCGTTTCAGGGCGCGTTTGCAACCCTGCGTGCCTTTCTTCTGCAAGCTGCGGCGCGTCCGCTGTCGAACCTCTCTCAAGCGATTGATCGGGCGACCAGACTTAATCTCGCCATCCGAAGTGGTGGCGATGCGATTGATTCCGAGATCAACGCCGAGCGCGTCATTGGGATCGCTCTCAGGCGTCTCGGAAACTTCGATCACGAAGTGAATATAAAAAGCTTTCTTTTTCTTGTCGTAGATGAGATGTCCCGCCGTGGGTTTTTGACCTTTAAGCAGGTGTCTCTGGTAATTGCCCAACTGAAGTTTGATCTTCTGACGGCCCTGAATCGTGGAGATCGAGGCCGTTTCGGTTTGCGGGATAAAGCGGAACAGGTCTTTATCGAGATCAAGAGAGGTTGGTCGAAACTCTTTCGGTGGTCGCCTTTTGACGAAAAAATGCGCGACGCGGCCGATCGCCCTGACGACATAGTTGGACGTGAGGCTGGTCGCGGCTTTTATCGTGTAGTAGCAAAGCCGGTGAATGTCGAACGCGCGTTTGACATTGTTCTCCTGCGCCACTTTCAACGCCTGATTGCAGGCGTCTGCGTAAGCGTGAAGCGTAGCTTTCAATGCCTCGGATTGAGTCTTACTTGGTTTGAGTTTGGCTGCTACAGTCTTGCGCATACGGGCGCATTTTACCATACATACGCGGGATTTCAAGAGGGGATCGGCTCGAAGACTCGCCGATGCGAAATTCCCCTGCCAGCTGAAGCAGGCAGTCCCCTTTCGCAAAATTTATGGCAGCCAAGGGTTATGAAAGGCCTGATCCACAGCAACCACATGTGAGAACGGCCGCATTTTGCTTTATCACCGACCGCGCGTCAATACAACCAACTCAACATTAATACGCAAGGCCGGCTGCGCCTGCGGGGCGTGTGTTGGGCGAATCGGGCCGTGGCGCTACTGGCGCCCGAAGAGTCTGTGGAAATCGGCGACAAAGAGAGTTTAATTCGTTGACACCCAAGAACCACTGTGTTATATAGCCGACTGTGTAGAGTTGATAGTTGCCCTATGGACACTCAATGCAGGTGTCTATATTGCTGTACAGTGATATGTACAGCTCAAAAATATGCGGATCGTGGCCCTATAGTTGTCGCCAGGGGTGGTCTTGAAACTGCCTTGACTTGTGACGGGTTAGCTTCCCCCAAAGGCGCATGTTCCCTGAGACATCCGTGGAGGCAAGATTTTAATCGTGGGAAATCAATATTATTGATCAGCTAACTTCAGTCAATCAATAGTGTGACCAATCACCCACAGCTAAGTGCGAGCCAAATAAGCTGATAAAATCCCGAAAGAATTAGGAAACGCATTGGAGTGACGCATTTGCCCTAGCAAGAGTTCTTCCAGATGCCAGTCCCTATCATAGGTAGTTACACGCTTCCTCCTACCTAGGTAGTCGTACACTTCCCCCCACCCGGGTCGCTGTACATTCCTCAAAATGGCCCCCTTGATTCAGCCCGGCGTGTGGTGTGGCGAGTTAGTAAAAAGTTGGCATACCTCTTGGCTAACATGATTTTCCCACGAACCTAGCACGTCGTTTACGGGAAGTTAAAAGATTGTTTTCCAATTAGCAACTGATGCAAGGAGACAAATTGAAAATTGTTTGTAGCTTCCGACCACGTCATTCTGTGTGGTGGATAGCTACACTTAGTGTGGCGCCTAACTACACTGACTCGCGGGCCATTCGTATATATGTGCGGTAGAGCACTGACTGGAATTAAAATGTGGCGCATAACTACACTGACTCGCGGGCCATTCGTATGTGATCCTTGTAGCAGTAGCGTTACCCAGGTTTCCCATTGAATACTTTTCGGATATTTAGCTACAGAAGAAGCAAGGACGGGAAGAAAAGGTTCAAATAGGCTTGGATAAGTGGTGAAGGATCTGTCCCCAAAACTTTTCCTTACCTCTGCCACCCAAGAAGAAAATAGATAACCCGTCGTTTCAGCGGGCCGTCACGACGTCCCACAGGACTAGTCTTCAGACCAACTAGGACGCTGCCTCGTCATGAGGTTTCCTTTACGGTACGCCATGCTGGTATAGGTGCGCCTAGATCATTTAACGCAATGGAATAACGTAGGTGTAGGAGGGGTTATGAACAGTCGATCAAGAATCACGGCCGACATGAGTAACTTGTTGAAGGTGATTGGTTTCATCGCTTTCCTTCCGCTGATTGCCGGCCCGTCGTGGGCGCAATCATCATCGAAGGCTAAAGGCGAAGTAGTGTCTGCCAGCCAGGCTAAAATAAACGGATTTTCCGCAATCTCGGGTATGACTGTCTTTAGTAACAACCGAGTCATGACCGGACAGCATGGCTCGGCCGTTATAAACCTGGGAAAGCTCGGACGAATCGAAATCGGAGCCGAAACTGATATGACGTTGCGCCTCTCTGAGGCGAGCATCGGCGGAGAGTTGCGCTCCAGTCGTGTGGTTGTAAGCGCGCGGGCGGGGATCGCCATTGCCGTCAATACGGCAAAAAGCATGGTCACCACTGACGGCCGGCAGCCGGCGGTGTTGACTATCTATGTCGATGGCGAGAGCGCGCGCGTCATCGCTCACGTGGGCGAAGCCAGTATAGTTCCGACCGGCAAGGAAGGTCGCAGGGCGGGGGGGAAAGAGCTGTCACAATCGCCGCGCGGCGATGGCTGGAAGCGAGCCGGCCTGGTCGCCGGCGCAATCGGCGCCGCGAGCGTCGCCAAAACTGGCGTTCAGGGCGCAGCAGCCGCGCCCAACGCCCCAACCTTTGCCGGATTGTTCAAGGCGGGAATCAATTATTCGATAGACCCGAAGTTCAATAGAAACCAAGACTCCGAGGAGTCATTCGAGACCTCGATGACCTGCCGCGACAGCGATGAAAAATATTGCCGCAAGAAAAGCAGGTACAAACCCCAAAGACCTTAGTGGGACAGACTTTAGTCTGTCCGTAGCGCGAATTGGGACGGACAGACTGAAGTCTGTCCCACGACCAAAGTCGGTCACACGATAATGAGAATAACCGTCGAATTGCTCAGCCCGGTCTCGCGACTTGTGACCATCGTCACTGTCATCTGCGGCGCCGCAGCCTTCATCAGTTTATCCTCGGCGCAGTTCATCATATCGGTGATTACTGACCCCGAGGCGCGTGCGGAGACGGCGATCATCGAAGGCGCCGCGAACTATTTTCCAAACTCGGCCTGGGCGCAAGCCCGAATGGCGTCTCGCCTCATCGAATCCGGCGTGGACGTATCAGAGGACCACGAACGGACTTCGGAACGCGCCGTCTATTACGCGGCGCGCGCCGTGGCGCTCGCCCCCCTTAATTATGAATTCCGGATACTGTTGGCTGCGGCCAAAGAGTTAAGAGGGGATTTGGCGGAGGCCGAGGCGGAACTGCGCGCCGCCATCAAACTGGCCCCGCATCTGGCGCCCGTTCATTGGCGGTTGGCCAATCTGCTTCTCCGCGAAGAGAAGCTGGACCAGGCAGGCGCCGAGTTTCGATTAGCGAACGAAGCCGACCCCGAGCTGTTAACGCCAACGCTCAACCTTTTGTGGCAGGCGTCAGACGGGAAGATTGAGACCCTCAGCGCCGCGGTCGGCGCCGCCCCCGAGTCGCAACTGGCGCTCGCGCAATTCTTGGTCGCGCATGAAAAGTTCGAAGCGGGGGTGAAGATCGCTAACAGCCTTGACCGCCATGCGATCCTCAGTCTCCCGGAAAGCGGCAAGCTGCTCGATTCGCTTATCTCGGCAGGCCAGATCGATCTGGCGAGCGAACTTTGGCGCGATTTCTTCAGCGCCGGAGACCAGCCGCTAATGTGGAATGAAAGCTTCGAAAGGCCCATCCGTAGTAACCTCGCTCAGTTCGATTGGAATCTGAGCCAGAGCAAGTACGCCAAGATAGGGGTCACAACAGCGACCGCAAGGACGGGACAGCGCTCACTCAAAATTTCCTATAACGGCATCGACACAACTACCCTGGATAATGAAATGCGCCAACTGGTCAAGGCGCGGCCCGGCGCGCGTTACACACTTACGTGTTACGTCAAAGCGGAGAGACTCCTTACCCCCGGCGGGCCGCAGGTCGTTGTGACCACACAAGATTCCACGACGCCCATAGCCGCGTCGGCGGCGATTGAAGCCGGTTCCTATGATTGGCGATTATTGACGATGGACTTCGTCGCGCCGTCCAACGCTCACGCCCTGGTCATTGCTGTCAAACAAACGCCCCAGTTCAGTTACGTTGACCCGACGAGCGGGACGGTGTGGTTCGATGATTTTGTGTTGACAGAGCGATTACCTTTGCCCCCTCGGAAAGTGGCTTTGGTTACCGCCTTAAGGCGGCATCCGGTTCAGCCGCCTAAAGGCGGCGCTCAAAGCGCGTCTCGGGTTTGGTGATTTTGAAATGAGCGATTTGCTGGACAACGCCATCGCCGCCAGTTTAATACTCGTCGTCATCTTCGCCGCGTTGGCTCATGGCGTTGTGGAACCATGGTCAATCTTCGTATTTGAATTGGCGTCTGTTGTTTTGACGCTGCTCTGGATGATCAAGGCGGTGGCAGACAGAAAGCTTAGCCTGGTCATACCACAAACGATCTGGCCCTTGGGGGCGCTGGTCTTGCTCGGGTTGGCTCAAAGCGTGTCGTGGAATGACGGCGCGGGCTTTAGGCAGAGCCTCTCGTTAGACGTCGAAAGCACTCGCGGTACGGTCCTGGTTCTCTGCTCTTTACTGGCCCTATCAATCTTGGCCGCCAACTTTCTGAACGGCGCGGTCCGGCTGCTAACGCTGACCCAATCCCTCATCCTCTTCGGCGCGGTTATGGGAGTTTTCGGGCTCGTGCAATATTTCAGCGGGAGCCCCGATGTTTACTGGACTCGTCACGCCGAAGCTACCCCGTTCGGCCCATTCTTCAACCGGGATCACTTTGCCGGCTACATGGAATTGCTCATCGCCCTCCCGGTCGCGCTCATTGCGACGCGCCACGTCCGCGGAGAAAAGAGGATGGTGTACGGGATAGCCGCAATGTTTATGGGCGTGGCGGCGATTTTCACGCTCTCGCGCGGCGGGATGATCAGCATATTCGCCGAGATGATTTTTATCGCGGCGATGAGCTTCAGACGCCATCGCTCGATGACCGACGCCAAGGGGCCTGGCAAGGCCCGAATGGCTACGGGCGTGGCGGCGGTCGCCGTCATCCTTGCGGCGACGGTGACAGGAGTGATCTGGATCGGCGCCGAGCCGGTCATCAATCGAATCGCGACCGGCGATCCGAACAGTTCTGACCCGAGCAAAACACAGACGTTTTACAGCGTCCGCGGCGAAATCTGGGAGAACACGTGGACGATGATACGTCACAACCCGTTGACGGGCGTCGGACTTGGCGCTTACGAAACAGCCTATCCGATCTACGCCCGGGAAAACGGAACGCAGGGAGTGACCGCGGAGGCCCACAACGATTACTTAGAAATTCTCGCCGTCGCCGGCGTTATCGGCGCAATGTCGGCCTTGTGGTTCATCTGGGCGCTCTTTCGGGCAATCGCGCGTGGCGTCCGCTCGCCCGACCCGTTGACGGCGGCGATAGCGCTCGGCGGCGGGGCCGGTCTTTTCGGGCTGCTCGTCCACAGCCTCTTCGATTTCAATCTGCATTTACCCAGCCACGCTATGGTCTTTTTACTTCTTTCAGTTGTGATTTCAAACATCGGGGCGACGGTCGGGGAGCCGGTCGATAAATCGGTCCAGGCTGAACCCGCATACATGTCCGCCGCCACAAGTCTTATTCGGAGGGCCTCGTAATGAACTTCAACAGATTATCATATCGAGTCTACACAAATTTAAACCCAGGGGGCGGGCGGCGGCGCAAGACCTGGCGCGGGGCGTCTTTGGCGGCGCTGGCGCTGGTCGTGGGGACGGTCTGCGCGTCTTCAATCAACGCGCAGCAGAGACGCGGCGAGTCTCAGCAGGAACAGCCCGCGGTTCAAAGCTCGGCGTCCGAGATGGGGAACGCCAGTATCCTCACCACCGCGGAGAAAGATTATCGGATCTCCGCGGGAGACGTCATCCAGCTTCAGATCGAAGACGCCCCTGAACTTTCACACTATTACCGCGTGAATTCCTCAGGCCATATCGAAATTCCAGTGCTCGGACTGGTCGAGGCGCAGGGTAAAACCACCTTTGAGCTGGCCAGGTTGATCAAAAAAGGTTTACGTGATGAAGAATACCTGAACACGCCGAATGTCCTGGTCACCATCAAACAGTACAACAGCCAGACATTCTTGATCCAGGGTTCGGTTCGTATTCCTGGAGTCTATCAGACCGAAGGGCGTCCATCGCTGCTGACGATGATCGGCATCGCCGGAGGACTGGCGGTTGATCACGGTTCGACGGCCTTCATTCTTCGCCCCAACAAAACAAAAAAACCGGCGAGGGTGGCGGACACCCAGATATCAAGTTTACAAGATCAAACGCCTGATACCGATCAGTCTACGCAAACCCCGGCGGGCGGGAGCGCTTCGGCGCCGTCCGAAGACCCCGATTATGAATTGATCAAGGTCAACATCGGCGCGCTCTATAAAGGACAGTTCGATCAAAGGGTGGAGCCTGGAGACATAATTAACATCCCGCGCGCGGACGTTTTTTTCGTCACAGGCGAGGTTAAGTCTCCGGGTTCGTTCACCTTGAAAGAAGGCACGACGCTGCGCCAGGCCGTCTCGCTCGCCCAGGGCCTGACCTTCAACGCGAAGGGGGCGCAAGCCGTCATCTTCCGAGAAGACCCCGCGCTCGGCTCCCGGAAGGAGATCAAGGTGGACATCACCGCCGTCATAAACGGTAAGAAGGAAGACATTCCCTTGCAGGCCAACGACGTGATCATCGTTCCTAACAGCCGAACAAAATCCATCGGCGGGATGCTACTGCAGGCGCTGGGGGTGAACTCCGCAAGATTACCCGTTCGCTATTGAGCGGCGCGCGCGAAGCGCATTTTAAAAACTAAGGAAGCAAGCAATGTCGGATAATCGCCACAATCTTGAACTGACTCCCCTAGCGAATCTCCCCGCGCACTCCCCACACAATTACCCCGAGCCGCCGCAATATGGCGGGAACGGCGCCGGAAGCGTGACGCCGTTCGCCCGGCTGCGCGAGTGGCAACGAGTGATCTACCGCCACAAATGGATGATTCTTTCCTTCATTCTGATAGCCCTTCCCCTCGCCACGATTCAAGCGTACCGCGCCAAGCCGATTTACCAGGCGACGACAACTATCGAGGTCAGGCCCGAGACCAGTTCATTATCGAAGTCGGGAGACGTCGTCATTGTCGGGTCGAATGACAACACCAAGGCCGAAATCGTCATCATCAAGAGCCAGCCTGTCATCAAGCAGACGATCACCAGCTTGAATCTCGATAAGAATCCTCGCTTTTTGGACGTGACTACGAAAAGGTCCGTTTTAGAAGCGCTCATGTCGCTTAAAGGCGCCCAGCCCGAACGGGAAAAGAAGCTCGCCCAGGAAGCCGCTAAACGAAACGCTGATAATGCGGGCGCCGGCGAAATGAAGACCGCCGCCTCCGAAAAGGCCGCCGACCCTGAACATGGCGGATCCCTCGCCGATCACACGGAAACTCATCAGGGCGCGGAATCCGAACGCAAAAGGCTGGGGCCTTACATCCAGACCCTAATCGATAATTTGAACGTAGAGGGGGTTCGAGACACGCGGCTGATCAGAATATCTTTCAAGCATACTGATCCGGACATCGCCGCCGACGTGGCTAACGGCGTCGCTGACAATTTCATGAGGTATAACTTCCAAGGGAAGACCGAACGTTTCAAAAGCGCCTCGAACTGGCTTGAAGAATCGACGCGAAAGCTCAGGGCCCAGGTCGAGAGGGCAGAGCAGAAACTGGTCAACTACAGCAAAGAGAACGGCATCATCTCATTTGAAGGAAAGGAAAACCTGACGGCTGAAAAGCTTGCGAAATTGCACGAGCAGTACATGCGCGCCGAGTTCGACAGGATCATTAAACAATCACTGTATGAAGAGGTGAAAGGAGGCCGCGGCGCTCAATTGCCCGAAGCGTTTGCCGACCCCAAAACCGCCGAGGTGAGAAAGTCCCTCAACGAACTGGCGGTGGAGGCCTCGCAACTGAGCGTCAAGTTCGGAGCGAAACATCCGAGACTGCAGGAGATCCAGAAAAAAATGGCCACTCTCCAGGAGCAGATTAAAGGGAGCCAGTCAATGTTAGAGGACCGGCTCAAGGCTGATTATGAACGGGCGGTCCGCGACGAGGCGAATCTCAAGGCCGAGCTAGAGAGCGCCAAGGGCGAAGCCGTGCAGCAGAACCAGGCGTCCATCCAATACAGCGTCCTGCGACAGGACCTGGAAACCGCCAAAACGCTCTACACGGATTTTCTCAACAAAACCAGTCAGGCCGACATTCAACGCGCGGAACAATTCAACAACGTCCGTTCGATCGAGGCCGCGGAAGCGCCCGGCGGGCCGATCGGGCCGAACCGAAGCCAAACGATCCTGCTCGCATTCGTCATCAGCCTCGGCCTGGGCGTAGGCCTGGCCTACCTTATGGAGAACATGAACACCACCATCAGGAATGTTGAGGACGTCAACCGCTTTACGCAACTACCCGTGCTGGGCGTCATTCCGAGTTTGACCGACGCCGTTCCTTACGGAAAGCGCAGCGGCATACGGAGTATTGAACTGAAGGCCGCGGTGATGAAAGACGTCAATGATTCATTCGAACTGCTCGGTGACGTTTCGGACAAGCCGGTACTCGCCGATTCGATGAAGGTGTTTTCGGCCGCCGCCGAGGCGTATCGAATGCTCAGGACCTCGATCCTTCTATCCACGGCGGGACATCCGCCCAAAACCTTGATGGTCACCAGCGGACAGCCTGGCGATGGTAAAACCACTACGGTCTTTAACATCGCTCTCGCGCTGACTCAGTTGAAGGCCGAAGTGTTGGTCATAGATTGCGACATGCGCAAACCCAGACTTCATAAGCTGCTACAACTGCAAAAGGGCGAAGGCTTATCCACCCTCCTGGCGAGCGGCGGCGATCCTGATAAGTTCATCATTCGAACCCCCGTGCGGGGCCTCTCGGTCCTCCCCTGTGGTTATGTGCCGCCTAACCCTTCCGAATTGATAAGTTCGGAAAGCATGAAAGAGCTTCTGCGCTCGCTGGCTGAACGGTTCGATTACGTCATCATAGACGCGCCGCCGATGATCAGTGTAAGCGACCCGATAATCCTTTCGACCCTCGTAGACGGCGTAATCCTTGTGGTCAAGAGCGGGGAAAGCAAAGGCGAATCGGTGCGCCGCGCTTGCCAGGACCTTTCCGCCGTGGGGGCCAGGGTCCTCGGAGTCGCTCTTAATAACCTCAATATTCGTAAGGACGGCTATGATTATTACCGCAACTATCGCCAATACGTCGATTACATCGATCGGGACGCGAAAATCCGCGTGGGGGAATAAACAGTGCCGCGTGTAGGGGCGGGTATTCCCCGCCCCCGTCCGTGATCGAGGAGGTTGGGCGGGGAATACCCGCCCCTACGCGCGCGGTACTGTTTGATCGGGACGCAAGAATCCGCATAGGAGAATAAATGAAAAATGGAACGCACATGAACTCGATGGTTAGCCCACTCGCCGTCATTGAGACTGATCAGATAGGCGATAACGTCGTGATTCGCGAGTACGCGATAGTCCGCCGCGGGGCGGTAATCGGGAATAATGTCGTCATACACCCTTTCGTAATCATCGAAGACGGGGTCAGGATCGGCGACGACGTGGAGATCTTTCCGTCGGCATATATCGGTAAGCCGCCTCGCGGGGTCGGCGCCATGACCCGACCAATGAGCTTTACGGCCAAGGTGGACGTGGGAACCGGGTGCGTCATCGGCCCGAACGCCGTGATCTATTACGACGTCGAGATAGGCCCTCACACTTTGATCAGCGACGGCGCATCGATCAGAGAACAGAGTAAAATCGGCTCCCGCTGTATTATCGGAAGATACGTAACGGTCAATTACGCCACTTTGATCGGCAATAACGTAAAAGTGCAGGACCACACCTGGTTGGCGGGGAATATGCGAATCGGCGACAGGGTGTTCATCAGTGGAGGCGTGACTACCGCCAATGATAATCTGATGGGCGCTTCGGGTTACGACGAGGAGAATATCATCGGCCCGACGATCGAAAATGGCGTGAGGATTGGAGCGGGCGCAATAATCTTACCTAAAGTGAAAGTCGGAGAGAATGCGCTGATCGCGGCCGGAGCGGTCGTGACCAAAGACGCGCCGGCTGGGCAAACAGCCAAAGGAATACCGGCCAGATTTGTGATGAATAAAGATGCGACGTAGTTGATTCGAGCCCTGTCTCACTTATCCACCCTTCTTCCCCCGACCTCTTTAGAAATTCGTCTTGCCATGCAAGAACAATCTATTATCCCCAGAAAGGCGGAGTCTGAGCATTTCGACCTTTTGATCGAAGCCGGGCGCTCCGAGAAGAACTACTGGCGCGACCTGTGGCGTTACCGCGAGTTGTTCTACTTTTTGGCGTGGCGGGACATCCTGGTGCGCTACAAACAGACCGTAATCGGCGTAGCCTGGGCGCTCGTCCGGCCCTTTTTGACGATGCTGGTCTTCACATTCATCTTTAGCAGGGTGGCCAAGCTCCCTGCCCCCGGCTCTGTTCCCTACCCTTTGTTAGTCTTCGCCGCTATGCTTCCGTGGCAGTTTTTCTCGACCGCGCTGAGTGAGGCGAGTAGCAGCCTGATTGTAAACACCAATTTAATCTCCAAAATCTATTTCCCACGGCTGATCGTGCCGGCGGGTTCCGTCATCACCAGTTTCGTGGATTTCCTGATCACACTGGGGTTGATGGCGGGAATGATGGTCTGGTATGGCTTCCTGCCGGACTGGCGGTTGTTGACACTTCCGCTCTTTATAGCTCTCGCCTTCGGGTCCTCCTTCGGCGCGGGGCTTTGGTTATGCGCTTTGAATGTGCGTTATCGTGATTTTCGCTATGTCGTTCCCTTCATCGTACAGTTCGGCCTTTACATTTCTCCGGTCGGTTTCAGTAGTAATATCGTGCCCGAAGGCTTGCGGTTAATATACGCCTGCAATCCAATGGTCGGCGTCATCGATGGCTTCCGCTGGGCGTTGCTGCGAGGGCAATCGCCACTAGCAGGCCCCGCATTAATTGCTTCCACCCTAGTCACATCAGTGTTATGTCTGTCAGGTATCTGGTATTTCCGCCGCACCGAGAAGACTTTCGCGGATATCATTTAACCCTGGATAAAAAAATCGAATGTCTGACGTAGTCATCCGAGCCGAGAACCTCGGTAAGAAATACCGAATCATGCATCAACACGAACGGCAAAGGTATGTCGCTCTTCGCGATGTGCTCGCCGATAAGCTGTTAGCCTCAAAGCGATGGATCGAATCGCAAATCTCCAATGGCAATGGGCGCAATGGTTCAAAGCCTGGCTACAAGAAAGCCCCGAAAAAAGAAGACTTTTGGGCGCTGAGGGACGTCTCCTTTGAAGTCAAGCAGGGCGAAGTGTTAGGCATCATCGGGCGTAACGGGGCCGGCAAGTCTACGCTGCTGAAAGTTCTTAGTCGTATTACGGAACCTACCGAAGGGTTGGCGCGCATTCGCGGGCGCGTGGCAAGTTTGCTCGAGGTCGGCACCGGGTTTCATCCGGAATTGACGGGGCGGGAAAATATTTACCTCAACGGCTCTATCCTTGGCATGAGCATGGCGGAGATCAGAAAAAAATTCGACGAAATCGTCGCCTTCGCTGAAATTGATCAATTCCTCGACACCCCCGTGAAGCGCTATAGCAGCGGCATGTATGTGCGTCTTGCTTTCTCGGTCGCGGCGCATCTTGAGCCGGATATTCTGGTCGTGGACGAGGTGCTGGCTGTGGGCGACGTGGGGTTTCAGAGGAAATGCATGGACTACATGAAAAACCTCGCCCGAAGCGGCATTACTATTCTGATGGTTTCGCATAACCTCTTCGCCGTCAAAGCGATGTGCCGTCGCGTACTGGTGTTGTCCGGCGGGAGGCGCCAGTTCGACGGTCCGCCGGCCGAAGGCATTAACATCTATGAAAAGGATTCCCAATTGGAGGCCGATCCCTGGGCGGTTGGAGTAATTGGAGAAAGCATTGATCACTGGCCGGTCGTCATCCGCTTCGTTGAGTACCTTGACACCGAGGGTAATCCGCGGACAGTTTATGATTATGGAGAGCGAATGCGTGTGCGGATACATTATGAAGTACGAAGGCCTATAAAGTACCCCAACTTCTACTTTGCAATACGCAGATCGGACAACGTCGCGTGCTGTAGCTTTAGCGCCGCGCGAGACGGTGTTACCGTCCCCCTGCTCGACAAGAGCGGAGTAATCGAATTACAGACGCCGCCGCTTCGGCTGGTATCGGACCAGTACGGCTCTTGGGCGATAGTTTGGGACCGTGAATTCAAGAACCTATACTGTGGGCAGATAGGGCCGAACTTTCACGTCCGCGACGAAATCCTTAACTCGAACTTCGGAGTATTTCACGAACCTGCGGAATGGAACTGGCGCGCCAACGGCGCCGGTAAACAAGTTATGCTGGAACCTTCTGCTTCAGGCAGCAATGAGGAACAAAAATGATTGGAATCGCCATCGTCGGCTATGGGTATTGGGGGCCGAACCTGGCCCGGAATTTCGCGGAGACCGAAGGGGCCGCGATGATGATGTGTTGTGACTCCGACCCGCGGCGACTCGCTCTCGCTCAAAAGCGATTCCCTGCCCTGGCCTGCGGCGCCGATTTCGATGAAGCGCTGCGAAACCCGGACGTCAACGCCGTCGCCATCGCCACGCCGGTACACACGCACTACGAATTGGCAAAGCGCGCTATCAAGGCCGGCAAACATGTTCTGGTCGAAAAACCGCTGACGGCGCGCGTGGAGCATGCGGAGGAGTTGGTGATGTTGGCGGAGAAGAACGGAGTGGTCCTCATGGTTGATCACGTCTTCGTTTACAGCCCCCCTGTGCTGAAGATGAAAGAGTTGGTGGCGCAAGGGAGGCTGGGCAAGCTGTTCTTCATTGATAGTGTCCGCATCAACCTGGGAATGTTTCAACACGACGTCAATGTGGTCTGGGACCTCGCGCCGCACGACCTTTCGATCGTGGACTTCCTGGTGGATCGGCTGCCGGTATCACTCTCGGCGTATGGCGGCACGCACGCCGATCACAACGTCGAAGACGTCGCCTACCTTAACCTCGATTACGGCGACGGCCTGATCGCCAATTTCCACGTCAACTGGCTCTCGCCGGTCAAAGTTCGTCAGATGATCATCGGCGGGAGCGAGCGCAGCCTTATTTATAACGACCTCCATGTCGACGAGAAGATCAAGGTCTTTGATCGCGGAATCGACGTCGGCGAGGATTTGGATCAGCGCCGCAAGGCGCTGATCAGCTACCGGAGCGGCGACGTCTGGTCGCCGAATCTGGCCACTCGCGAGCCGTTGTCGCGGATGGCCGAGCATTTCGTTACCTGCGTTAAGGCCGGCCAGCGGCCGGTGTCTGACGGTAAGTCTGGGTTGCGTATCGTCAAAATCCTCGACGCGGCGCAGCGCAGCATCAAGTCTCAGAATGGACGGGTGAATATCTGATCATGGATTTACGTGACAAAACTGTTCTGATAACCGGCGGGTGTGGGCTGATCGGCTCACACATCGCCGACCTGCTCATCCGTGACGAGCATGTCGGGCTGATCATCATACTGGACAACCTCAGTCGCGGGACGCTCCATAACATTGAGCGGGCGCGGAGACATGGCAATGTCGAGTTAGCGCAAAAGGACATTCGCAACTTCGCCGAGATCAGGCCGTATTTCGATGACGTTGACGTGGTCTTTCATCTGGCCGCCATCCGAATAACCGCCTGCGCGGCCCAGCCGCGCGAGTGCCTGGAGGTGATGATCGACGGTACTTACAACGTCGTCGAGGCTTGCGCGCAAGCCGGCGTAAAACGACTGGTGGCTTCCAGTTCGGCGTCTGTTTACGGGGGCGCCGACAGCTATCCGACCACGGAGGAACATCACCCTTACAACAACCGCACCTGGTACGGCGCCGCCAAACTGGCTAACGAAGGTCTGTACCGCTCCTTCAACGACATGGTCGGCTTACCCTACGTCGCGTTGCGTTACTTCAACGTCTACGGTCCGCGAATGGACGTATTCGGGAAATACACCGAGGTCCTCATTCGCTGGCTCGATTGCCTTGATCGGGGCGAGTGGCCGAAGATTTTCGGCGACGGCCAGACCTCGATGGATTTTGTCTATGTAGAAGATGTAGCGCGCGCCAACATCCTCGCCGCCAAGAGCGGTCTGGCGGATGAGGTCTTCAACGTCGCATCCGGCGCCGAGACGACGCTGCTGGAATTATTGCAAACGCTATTGAAAGTCACCGGGCGGGCCGAGGTTCAGCCCGAGTTCCTGCCCGAACGCGCAATCAACCCAGTTCCCCGCCGCCTTGCCGACACAACCAGGGCGGAACAAAAATTGGGCTTCGTCGCCCAGGTCGGGTTGGAAGAAGGCCTGCGCAGGCTCGTCGAGTGGCGCACGCAGGTCATCTCAAACCGTCAGTATGCCGATTACGCCGCGGAGACAACTACGGCGGCGGCCGCGGAAGTGAGTCTTTGACGATGATCCCAATTACCAAGCCAGTAATGGGCGCTGAAGAACTGGAGCGCGTCCGGGAAGTCATTGAAAGCGGCTGGCTCACCCAGGGGCCTCGCGTGGCGGAATTTGAGCGCCTTGTCGAGGAATACGTCGGCGCGCGATACGCCGTGGCCTGCAGCAGTTGCACCACCGCGCTACACTTGGCGTTACTCGCTCTTGGCGTCGGGCCGGGCGATGAAGTGATCGTGCCTTCGCTAAGCTTCATCGCCACCGCAAACGCCGTACGATATGTGGGCGCGACGCCCGTATTCGCCGAGGTCGACCCGCGCACATACAACCTAGACCCGGTCGACGCCGAGCGCCGCATCAGCTCGCGCACCAAGGCGATCATGATCGTTCACCAGATCGGCTTGCCGGCTGACATTGACGCGTTCCTCGACATCGGTCGCAAACACGAGGTAAAGGTATTCGAGGACGCCGCGTGCGCCCTCGGATCACGTTACAAGGGCAGGCCCATCGGCGCGCATACCGAGATGGCCTGTTTCTCCTTCCACCCTCGCAAAGTCATCTGCACTGGTGACGGTGGCATGATCACTACAAACAATCCGGCCTACGCGGAACAGCTTCGATTACTCCGCCAACATGGGATGAACATCTCGGACACGGCGCGGCACGGCGCCCGCAATGTAATAATCGAGGAATACCCCGTCCTAGGCTACAACTACCGGCTCACCGATCTGCAGGCGGCCGTCGGCATCGAACAGATGAAGCGTCTTGACGACCTGGTGAGCCGCAGAGTGGAATTGGCCATACGCTACAACCATCTATTGTCCGATCATCATTGTTTGCAAACGCCCTACGTACCACCCTACGCCGCGCCGAACTTCCAGTCCTACGCCATCGCGTTAAAAGACGACTGTCGTATCGAGCGCGACCGACTCTGGCAGACTCTTCTGGACGGCGGGGTGGCGGCAAAGCGCGGTGTGATGGCCATCCACCGGGAACGGTCTTATGCCGAAACGTACGGGCTCCAGTTCTTGCCCCTGACCGAGAAAGCCAGCGACAGTTCGTTGCTCCTGCCGCTATTTCCACAGATGACTGAGGCCGAGCAGGACCATGTGGCTGCGACGTTGGAGAGGGCTTTAAAATCGTAGACTATTATGACTCACCAACGTCCCGGCTTGAATTCGAAACGAATGGTTAACCTCATGTATGAAGCGATTGCGAGGCTCAGGCTCGACCTTTCAGGCGCCGTTGTGCTCACTGAAGCGGCCTCCGGCGCCTACGTAGTCACCCCTATACTCGCGGCGATGGCGGGCGCCGATCAGGTTTTCGCCATCTCTCGCACAACGAAATATGGCGCGTTCGAGGAGGTCAGCGACAACACGCATCGTCTCGCGAAATCGGTTGGCGTCGCGCCGCGCATCAAAGTTATCACTCGAAAGACTCGCGAGGTTGTCGGCCAGGCCGACATCATCACCAATAGCGGCCACGTCAGACCGATCGACGCCGAAACGATTAGTTGGATGAAACAGGGGGCCATAATTCCGCTGATGTACGAGGCCTGGGAGTTTCGCGATACTGACATCGACCTCGAGGCATGCCGCAGGCGCGAAATCCAGGTAGCCGGAACCAATGAGAGGCATCCCGCGGTGGATGTTTTCAGGTTCCTCGGTGACATGTCAATAAAGCTATTATTGGACATGGGTATCGCTCTCTCCCACAGCCGTGTGTTAGCGCTTTGCGATAACGATTTCGCCACGTTCATCGAACGCGGTCTGACTGGCGCAGGCGTGAATGTTATGACCCATGAGTCCCTCCAGCAGGTACCGTCAGACAGCCATTTCGACGCAATCATCGTCGCATTGAAGCCGCAGACTGGACCAGTCATTACCGCCGCCGACGCCGCAATCATCGCCAGGCGTTGGCCGGGCGCGGCCCTGGGGCAATTTTGGGGTGACGTAGACCGAAGCGCGTTACAGGCCGAAGGCGTCTCTGTATGGCCGCCGTCGCCCCCTGCGCCGGGTCACATGGCCATTCTCCTATCGGACGTTGGACCGGAGCCGGTCGTGAGATTGCAGAGTGGCGGACTAAAAGTCGGCGAGGCGCTGCTACGTTCGGCCGGCGGAGACTTGGGGGCGGACAAGGAGTTTCTCGATGTCCTCTGAGAAGCGAGTCGAGGCCCCCCGCCTGTTCCTGATCGGCCTCGGCGTCACCGCGTTAAGCGCGCTCGAAGCCCTTGCCGAGCGATTCGAGGTCGTCGGAGTTGTTCGCGAGGCCGCCCCCGGCCCTGACTGCGGAGATGAGTTGGTCGAGTTAGCTTCAAAACTTGGCTTGCCTGTGAGCTACGACGCCTCACTGCGTTCGGTAAGGACGCTCATTGAGAACTTGCGACCTGATTGCGTGGTTATCTCCTCCTACAATCGCATCCTGCCGCCAGATCTTTTAGGCCTGAGCAAATTTATCAACGTCCATTACGCGCCGTTGCCGAAGTATCGTGGCCGCGCAAACGTTAACTGGGCCATCATTAATGGGGAGGAGGTCACCGGCATCTCTATTCATCTCGTATCCCCTGGCCTGGACGCGGGTAATATCCTCTTTCAGGAAATAATCCCGATCAGCGACACCGATACAGTCGCTACACTTTATGAGCGGCTTAACGCGATACAGCGCCGCGCGCTCGGCGACGCCGTCGAGCGATTCCTCGCCGGCGCTGAGGGCGAGCCTCAGGATGAAAGTCAGGCCACTTACTGCTGCGCCCGTCTGCCGGAAGACGGGGATATAAACTGGTCTCATGAAACGCTGGCTATAGACCGCCTCATCCGTGCGCTGGCGGCGCCGTATCCAAGCGCGTTCACATGGTTCGAGGGCAGGCGATTGACCATATTGGCCGCGACCCCGATACACGATGGGCCGCAGTTCGTAGGCCGCGTGCCAGGAAGAATCGTGGCCGTTTCGAAGAGTGAGGGCACAGTTGATGTGTTGACCGGTGACGGCGCGCTGCGGTTATTCGAGGTGCAGCGTGACGGCGCCGCGCCTGCGCCAGCGGCTAGTGTAATAAAGTCAGTTAAAGCGACGCTCGGCCTGCGAGCGGCCGATCTTTTGAATCGTGTTGAACAGCTCGAATTTCAGATCAGAGAGGGGTTTCATGGAGCCTAAAGTCAGTTTCGTCGTTCCTTGTTATAAGCTCGCGCATTTTTTGGCCGACTGCGTAAATTCCATTCTCTCGCAGACCTACGGCGCCTTCGAAGTCCTCATCATGGATGACTGCTCGCCGGATAACACCCCTGAGGTGGCTGCAGAATTCAAAGACCCACGAATCATCTATATTCGGAATGAGCCGAACCTCGGCAATATTCGCAACTATAATAAAGGTATTGAACTGTCGCGAGGGCGCTATGTGTGGCTCATTTCCGCGGATGATTGCCTTCGAAGTCGACACGTGTTGCAAAAGTATGTCGATTTACTTGACAAACATCCGGAGGTCGGATTTGTGTTCTGTCCGGCCATGTCTCTTGAGGAAGGAAAGGAGCGCGGGGTAGACGGATGGACCGCTTGGCCTGGTGATCGGGATCAGATAATTAGCGGCCGTGAAGTGGTCAGGCGTTCGGCGTACGATTGCGCCGTAGCCGCGCCTACCGGGCTAGTTAGAAAAGAATGCTACACCAGGATAAGCCTTTTCCCTACACACTTGCCTAGAACAGCCGATTATTATCTGTGGGCAATGTTTGCCACTACATATGATGCAGGTTACTTTGCTGAGCCGATGGTCTACTATCGCAAACACGCTTCCAGCATGGAACAGGTAACCACTCAGGAGCAGCCGGTGTCGTTATTTGAAGAAAAACTGCGGGCCCTGTGGCTGGTCAAGAAGGAAGTCGAAAAAGCAGGGATTCAAGGCGTTCGTTCGGACTTCCACCGCGGTTTGACCATGACTTACACCTGGAGACTTGTGGACATGGAAGTCAAGAACGCGCCGTACGGCCGCACTTGGGACGCCGCGGAAAAGGAAATTCGTGATAACGCTTCTGATGAGAAGGAGGCCGAAGAAATATTACAACTTATTCGCGCCGCGTGGCCGAGCGCGTTAGCCACCGGACACGCTTGGAGCGGCGCCGAGTATTACCAAAGAGGGCAATTTGACCGGGCCATCGCTTCATTTCGCTCTTCCCTATTGTTGAACCCATGGGGAATTAAACCCAGAATATACATCTGCGCTTCGAGGCTGGAGCAATTATTTGGGATCCGACTTATCCCTTGGCTTAAGTTACTTAAAAAGGCGGTGCTATGATCTCTATTGGCCATACCTACCACCTTAACAATTCTTTCGCATCAAGACATCATGTTGACAAATAAGATTCCTTATCTCGATCTACATGCCCAATACAACGCCATTCGGCGAGAGGTTCTCGCCGCCTTGGAAGACGTATGCAAATCAGGTCGATTTGCGCAAGGGCCAATCACAACCGATTTTGAACGGGATTTCGCCGATTACTGCGGCGTCAAGCACTGCGTGAGCGTGAACTCCGGCACCAGCGCGCTGCATCTGGCGATGAGGTGCCTTGAGGTTGGCCCGGGCGACGAGGTGATCACGGTTCCTATGACTTTCATCGCTACCGCATGGGCAATTAGTTATGCGGGAGCTCGTCCGGTCTTTGTGGATATCGCCCCGGAACGACGGACGATGGACCCTGACAAATTAGAGGCTGCCATTAGCGAGCGGACAAAAGTGATTCTGCCGGTACATCTTTTCGGTCAGCCGGCGGATATGGAGCAGATACTGCGCATTGCGGATCGTCATGGCATCCCGGTCATTGAGGACTCCGCTCAAGCGCACGGCGCGCTATACCAAGGGCGTAGGGTTGGTCAATTCGGCGTAATGGGGTGCTTTAGTTTTTACCCCGGCAAGAACCTTGGGGCATACGGCGAGGGGGGGGCGTTGGTCACGAACGACGACGGATTCGCGTCTCGCGCTCGCGCGTTGCGTGATCACGGGCAGAGCCAGCGATACCATCATGATGAGATTGGGTACAATTACCGGATGGATAGTTTTCAGGCGGCCGTTCTTAACATCAAACTCAAGCAATTAAACGAATGGAACGCTTTGCGAGCGCGCCATGCAGTTAGGTACTCAGAGGCGCTAACGGGCCTGCCTATTAAACTTCCTACGTTCTATCAAGATTCTGAGTCTGTTTGGCATTGTTATGTAGTCGAGTGTGATCAAAGAGACGAGGCGCGGTCACGTTTGTCAGAGGCGGGTATCGAGACCGGGATTCACTACCCTGTTCCGGTGCATCTACAACGGGCCTACTCGTCTCTGGGCTACCGACCCGGCGACTTCGCAGTCTCTGAGGAGTTCAGCCGTCGCTGTCTTTCTCTCCCGATGTATCCAGAGTTGACCGATTTACAAATACAGGCCGTGGCAAATGCGTTGCATGAAGCGGTCGTGAAACGTTAACACATCAATGAGTAAACTTAATAAACACATACCACTAATCAGGCCGGACCTTCCCTCTTTCGCGGCGGTCGAAGAACAATTCCGCGAGATTCTGGCGAACGGCAAAATCACCAACTTCGGCAAGTACGTCACGCAGTTTGAGCAGGACGCGGCCGCAAACCTGGGGGCGCATACAGTCACGCTATCGTCTGGCACAATGGCGATGGTGATGACTCTGCAGGCGCTCGGGTTGCAAAAGGGTCAGAAAGTCATCATTCCTAGCTTCACTTTCATGGCGACCGGCCAGGCGGTGCTCTACGCGGGCGGCGTGCCTGTGTTTGCCGAGATCACGGACGACCTTACGCTTTGTCCGGACGACCTCGCGCATCTGCTGGAGAGAAACGATGGCGTGTTTGGCGTCATCCCAGTTCATATGTACGGCCTACCGGCGCGCACTGATGAGATTGAATCCGTGGTGGCGGCCGCGGCTCGGAGGCGCGAGCATCATATCAACGTAATTTACGATGCTGCGCACGCCTTCGGCTCTGAACGTAATGGGCGCAAGGTCGGGACATTCGGAGACGCTGAAGTATTTTCACTTTCCGTTACCAAAGTTGTCGTAACAGTGGAAGGCGGTCTGGTGGCGAGCAAGAACGCCGATCTGATACAGCGCATTCGCAAAATGCGCAATTACGGCATAGAGTCTGACTATCATACATTCTGGCCAGGCATGAATGGCAAAATGAGCGAATTTCACGCCATAATCGGGCTGGAAAATCTTAAACGTATTGATCACCTCATATCCGAGCGCCAGAAGCAGGCGCATTATTATGTAAATCGGATTAAAGCAACGTCGGGTTTCATCCCCTGCGAATGGCCCAAAGATGTAGTCCATACTTTCAAGGACTTCACAGTAATGACGCCCGAAAAAATGGAGGGTAAGCGTGACGCGATAATCGCCTTCCTCAAAGAGCACGGGATCGAAACTCGGGCGTACTTCTTCCCCCCGTTGCATGAACAGAGGTTTTTCCAGACATATGTGGATCGCCCCCTGCCCATTACGCAGCGCCTGTCCCGCCGCGTAATCACGCTGCCATTCTTTACGACCATTACGACAGAAGATATGGATTATGTGGCGGACGCTTTAGCCGCCGCGGAGCGGAGTCTCTAGATGAACATATTGGTTACCGGAGGAGCCGGCTATCTCGGCTCCGTATTACTTCCCAAATTACTGTCACGCGGCCACAAAGTTAAGGCGCTCGATCTCGGTTATTTCGGCCTCGGACATCTGCGCGCGCTAAGACCTGCGGTTGAGCTGATAAGAGAAGATTTGCGCGATGTCACGATGAACCCTGCCAGGCTGCGAGAGCTGTTAAGCGACTGTGATTGCGTCATCCACTTAGCCGCAATATCCAATGATCCTTCGGCGGAGCTGAACCCTGAGTTAACTGAAGAGGTAAACTTTCGCGCCACACAAATCCTCGCGGAGACGGCCAAGGGGATGGGGGTAAAGTTCATCTTTTCATCGTCTTGCTCAGTTTACGGCGAGGCCGACGCCGAAATAGATGAAAATGGCGATGTCGCGCCATTGACGGTTTATGCGTCTTCAAAAGTGAAGGCCGAAGAGGTGATCCTGGAAATCGCCAGCCCTACTTGGTCGCCCGTGATCTTACGCAACGGGACGCTCTTCGGGTATTCGCCGCGTATGCGGTTCGATCTGGTGGTTAATATTTTTAGCCTTTACAGCGCGCTGCGCAATGAGATCAAGATTTTCGGAGACGGGCGGCAATGGAGACCTTTCCTGCACGTCGGCGACTGCGCCCGGGCATTCGTATTCTTCGCAGAACGGAGGGAAACGCGCCACCGGTGTTATAACGTCGCGCATGAAAATCTTCGCGTGGTCGATATCGCCGAAATCTTCAAAAGGCTCAACCCGTCCCTTGCGGCGTCGCATCTGCCACTGCCCGAGGATGATCGCCGAGATTATGCCGTTTCTACCGAACGGATTAAAGAAGAGGGATTTAACACGCGAATTGGAGTGGAAATGGGCGCCGAAGAAATGATCGAAGCCATCGTGAGCGGGTTGATACCTGATCCGGAGTCTGTGTTCTATCGCAATGCGAAATGGCTGAAGGAATTGACGCAGATAGGTTCAAAGGATCACCGGGAACTGGTCGGCCTGTTGGAGACAATCGCCCAGGTAAGGCCAAAGTGGGACAGACTTTAGTCTGTCCGTCCCCATTTATGTGACGGACAGACTAAAGTCTGTCCCACTCTTGGCTGAATGTTATGACGGATCACCGCCAACAAAATCTTGTCATCATCGGCGCGGGTGGGCATGGAAGCGAGCTTTGCGCCTATATTCAGGATATTAAGGCGCAGGGTGATTCGGTCGAGCTTGCGGGTTTTATCGATGAAAACAAGCCGCCCGGCGATTGGAACGGGTTCGAAATCCTAGGAGGTTTTGTGGAACTCGAGGCCATGCTGAAGCGAGGCGCCTGCTCTACCCTCTACTACATAACCGCCGTTGGCGACAATCGTGTACGCGCGGAGTTAGTGAAGAAGCTTGAAGGGGTCGATGCGGGTAATTTGTCGGCATGGACACTTATACACCCACGCTCGGCCGTCGGGCGGGGCGTGGAAATCGGCGAGGGGACATGTCTCGCCCCCGGCAGTATCATCACGACCAAGGCTCATGTCGGAAGGCACTGCATCGTTAATGTTAACGCCTCAATTTCTCACGACTGTCGGATTCAGGATTTTTGCAATATCAACCCGGGCGCGGTGATTGCGGGCAATGTCAGCCTCGGCGCGGGATGCTACATCGGGGCCGGGGCGACGGTGATTGACAAGATTTCGATAGGAGATTGGGCGATTATCGGAGCGGGCGCGGTGGTCGTTGATGACGTCCCGCCCGGAGTGACGGCGGTCGGCGTCCCCGCGAAAGTGATAAAACGAAATGCGTAATTACGGATCCCCCCAGATAAGTTTCATAGTACCCTGCTACAACTATGCGCGGTACTTGCCGGACTGTTTAAACAGCATATTCAGTCAGGAAGGCGATTTCGATTTTGAAGTCGTTGTCATTGATGACGCTTCGACAGACAATACGTCTGAGGTCATTCGCTCCTATAATGACCCGCGAATCCGCGTCATTAGTCATCCGGTCAACCTGGGCCACGCCAAGACAATTAATGAAGGGTTGAAAGAAGCCCGTAGCGAGTTTATCGCCCGAATTGACCCGGACGACCGCTATCGCCCGCATTTCCTGTCTATGGTAATGGATAAGTTTCACTCTTTTCCTGAAGTCGGCATGGTTTACGGTGATGTCAGTCTGATTGACGACGCGGGCGAGATCACCCTTGATCGTTGCGACCGAGAGCATGGCGGCAGTGATTTTAAAGGTAACGAGTTGGTGCGGCTGATGGAGAGGAATTTTATCTGCGCCCCGTCCGTCATAGCCCGCCGCGAAGCCTGGCTGAATGCGGCGCCGGCGCCAGAGTGGCTCGCCTTCAACGACTGGTACTTCACGCTGATGATGGCGCGCGAATACGAATTCTATTATATAAATCAAGCGCTGGCCGACTACCGCGTTCACGACTCAAACCATCATCACAAAATAGTCTTGAAAAAGAGTGAAGAGCCTTCAGTCTTTTGGTTGCTGGGGCGAATCTTCAACGATCCGGAAAATTCATCCGAGCTTGAAGAGCAAAAGCAGCGGGCCAAACGGAGCATCTATGGCGCGCAGTATTTAGATATGGCGGACAAATACTTTGGGTGTCATTTTAACACCGATGCGAGACGCTGTTACCTGCAAGCGCTGCGGCACAAACCCGCATATCTCCTCAGCCCCGGGGTAACGCGCAGACTGCTCGGAACCATAATTGGGCGCGCATTCTATGAATCCGCGAAGTCGAATTTCAAAGCCTTGGTAGCCCCTCTACTTAGAATTCGCTCGTAATTTTATGTAAGGTGTGTCCGCACTAGCTCTGATACGTTGATGAAAGTCATTCATATTCCCTTTTGTTATTTCCCTGACCCGATTGGGGGGACGGAAGTGTATGTTAAATCTCTAGCCTTGTGCCAGCAACGACAGGGCGCCAATGTGGTCATCGCCGCCCCGGGCAAAGAGACGTCGTCCTACGAGCACGCCGGCCTGATCGTGCGTCGCTTCGCCGCGCCCGATGACGAGTGTGATATACGTGACCTGTATGGGGAAGGGCGCATAAAAGCATCGCAAGAGTTCGCCAAGATACTGGATGAGGAGCAACCTGACGTCGTTCACATGCACGCTTTCACCAGAGACGTTTCTCTTCGATCGCTCCGAGAGGCCAAGCGCCGCGGAATCAAAGTCATCTTTACCTACCACACGCCCACCGTCTCATGCCAGAGAGGGACACTCCTTCGTTGGGGGGCAGAGGTGTGCGACGGAAAGTTGGATGCCCGCGCTTGCGCCGCCTGTACTCTGCACTCTCACGGGCTGGGCAAAACCGGCAGTATCATATTGGGGAATTTGCCCAAATTCGCAGGCGGTCTTGTAAGTTCGGCCGGCTTATCTGGTGGACTCTGGACTGCCGTACGGATGACCGATCTTGTCGCCCTTAGACATGCCACATTCCACTCTTTGATAAAGGAGGCGGACCGAATTGTCGCATTGTGCCAATGGACTAAAGATCTGCTCATTCGAAATAACGCTCCCGCAGAAAAGATCACGGTTTCCAGACATGGGATCTTTGCCAATAGCCCGCGAAATGGAATTTGCAACGAAGGAGATAAACCGCAAACAGCAACTCCCATTCGGATCGCTTTTCTGGGACGTATGGATCGAACCAAGGGCCCGGACATTCTGATACGAGCTCTTCGGTCTTTGCCTGAAGCCCCTATAGAACTGCATTTATACGGAATTGTTCAAGATCCATCGAACACAGAATATCTCGACCGACTCAAGAAATTGGCTGAAACGGATTCGCGCATCAGTCTTTTGCCGGCGGTTCCGGGCGAACAAGTAGTCTCGCTCCTGCAAGGCTATCACTTACTTGCCGTCCCTTCTCGCTGGCTCGAGACCGGACCGCTCGTCGTGCTGGAAGCATTCGCGGCCGGGACGCCGGTCATTGGATCGGACCTCGGCGGGATAGCCGAGCTAATAAAGCACGAAGTAAATGGGATGCTTGTGGAGACCGATTCGATTGAAGCCTGGAGCCATGTGATGCGGAGGTGTTATGAAGATCGTGCTTTACTTGAGGGCCTTCGGCGAGGGGTTCGCCCACCGCGCGAGATGAGCGTGGTGGCTCAGGAGATGTTGCTATTGTACGAGCAGAGCCTCGGAGCATCCCCGATTCGCCGAACGCCGGGTCGAATGATGGGCGACATGGAAGGGGCGTATGCGACAAGCTGAGCAGTTCGCGCCTTCTCAAAACTCCCGGGCCGTTACGCGAAGAATTCTCTTCATACAATACGCCAATCCGGCGGTCTATCCCCCTCTTGAGCACAGTTCACATATCTTCGCTGACAAAGGCTGGCAGGTGCTGTTCCTGGGGACCGGATCATTAGTGGCGGACTCACTGCGTTTCAAGCCACATGATCGCATCGAGGTCAGGCAAATGTCTTTTGCCCAAGCCGGGTGGCGACAAAAATTACATTATGCGCGATTCCTTCTGTGGGTGTTGTGGTGGACATTACGCTGGAAACCCGATTGGACTTACGCCTCTGATTTACTATCGTGCCCTGTCGCCG
>WNFU01001592.1_pt1 | contig 55471 bp, 59 predicted proteins | sample 5400121 | NCBI WGS metagenome assembly WNFU01 (sample SAMN13153360, study PRJNA577476) | soil metagenome | isolation source: 100 cm soil or saprolite under grassland replicate 1 | place: USA:California | collected 2016-06-15 | reverse complement strand
TCGCTCTCCGGCTGCCCCCCGGTCGCTCGCTCCGCCTCAACGCCCATGGCACCCCCTCGGTGGGCGATTGTCGCCGCCCACGGTTCGAGGCGTCAACGAGGATGGCCGTGGGACACTACGCGCCGAGGGGAACCGTGGAGTCGAGCAGATCGAGGATCGACGAGGTTCGGGAGCGGTTCGCCCGGTCCGGGTTCCACAGCTGGATCGGGATGCGCCTGAAGCGCGTGGAGATCGGTGAGGTCCACGTCGCCCTCGATGTCGAACCACGCCACCTGAACCTCGTAGGCCTCCTGCACGGTGGGTTGATCGCCACGCTCGCCGACACGGCCACCGGTCTCGCCTACCGCACCGTCCTCGAGCCCGGCACGCGTCACGTGACGACCCACCTGAGCGTGACGTTCCTCTCCCCCGGACGCGCCGGGCGGGTCACTGCTCGGGGGAAGGTGGTGAAGGCGGGTCGGCGGTTCGGCTACGCGGAATCCGACGTCGTCGGCCCTGACGGTGAACTCCTGGCCCGGGCAACGGCAACGTTCACCGTGTCGCCCGAGCGCGCGGGTCAGTAGTCGACGTCCATCTCCTGCATGACCTTCGGCAGCTCCGAGATGGCCCCCTGCAACTGCATCAGCAGCATCATGTTGCCGGAGATCCGGAGCTTCCCGCTCATGAACGCCGTGACCGGGTTGAGCTCGCTCTTGGCCAGCGCGACCGCCGTCTCGTAGTCCTGCGTGATGGTCGCGTCGGGGGCCTCGATCTCACCCTGGCCCATGTCGATCGATCCGTCGTTGATCCTGATCCAGTAGCGACGCTCGCCGTCCGGGCCCGTGATCACCTGCTGGAGCGTGGCGGAGGCCGACCCCGCCGCCTTCCTGAAGGAGTCGGTCCCGTTCAGTCGGCCCTTCAGCTCGGTCGTCCACGCTTCGGAGAGGAACTGCACGGGCACGAGCGCCTCCTGGGGTCGCCGGTCGGAAGACCAGGCAGTATAGCCAGGGCCCGTTACCGAATGCCCCCGATCGCCGTCAAAGCCAATCGTACGGAGACGGCCGGAGGAGGTGCTCATGTACGTCTTCGCAACGATGGTCCTTCTTGGGCTTGCAGTGGCCAAGTTCGTGGATCTGGTGGGCGACACGGTGAACGTCCGCCGGCCCGTGCGACCGTTCCTGGCGTTCCTGGCCGGCATCGGCATCGCCTGGGCCGCTGACCTCTCGATGTTCGCCGGGTTCGGCATCGGCCTTCGGACCCTGTGGATGGGTACGGTCGCCACAGGGCTCGTGATCGGCGGCCTTGCCTGCGCGTGGCACGAGGTGCTCGACGTGCTGACCTCGTACGCGCGCCAGGCGAACGACCGGGCCACGGAGATCGAGACCGGTATCCCGCGGGCCGCATAGCGGACCTGGGACACGTCGCTGGAGGGCCGCCCCGCGAAGGCGGGGCGGCCCTCTTCGCGATTCACTGCTCGAACAGCTGAGGATCCGAGAGGTGAAGGACATCATTTAGGAACCGGACCCGCCGCTCTGATCCCTCGATCTCGACCGAGTTCAGCGAGCTGTTCTCGGGCAGGAAGAACATCTCGTTCTCGACCAGCAGCAGCGGCCCGAGGTAGGCGTTGATCACGCCTCCGTGGGCGACGACGAAGACGTCGCCCACCGCGTGCCGCTCAAGGATCGACTCGATCGCGTCGTGCACGCGCTTCCGGAACGCCTCCACGGCCTCTCCGCCCGGCGCCCGGTGCCAGATCGCCCGCTGGCTCCGGACCAGGCCCAGGAGCTCGGGATCAGACGCCAGGATGTCCTCGAAGCTCACATTCTCCCATCGGCCGATGTGGGCCTCCATCAGCTCGTCCTCGCAGGTCACCTCGATCCCGGCGGTGTCCGCGAAGGGCTCGATGGTCTCCCGGGCTCGACGAAGCGGAGATGAGTACACGGCCGCCGGCCGCTCCATCAGCACCAGACGACGGGCCAGGAGCTCGGCCTGCTCCCGGCCCACGTCGTCGAGCGGCGGGTCCCACTGTGCCCCCCTCGTCGTGTCCAAGAGATCGTTCGACGATTGGTCGGATCGCCCGTGGCGGATCAGGAACAGGGTCCGGGAGGCGTTCACCGGACCCGGCGCGCCTGTCTTCGGTTCCACGCCCGGCCGAAGGCCTCGACGTCCTCGCGCCGCCACACGCGTCCCGAGGCCAGGCGGGCCATCGGCTCGGGGAACGATCCCCGGTCGACATACGTGATCACCCGCCGGCGATCCCATCCCAGGATCGCCGCGGCCTCGGACACGCCGGCCAGCTCCGGGGTGACTTCGACGATAACGGACATGCCGTCTCCAGCGGCGCGGCGCAGCCTGGCCAGACAGCGGGCCCGCGACGACCCCGTGACCTCGACGCCGGTGGAGGGGATGCGGCCGGTCCAGCCATCCCGCGTGGGCGTGAGGGTCGCCCGGACCTGCCGAGTGGGCACCGGCCGATGATAGCGACGACGGCTCAGCGGCCGCGGGTCCGGCGGAGGTCGCTCCGCCAGCACTCGGGGTGCCAGTGCCGGCGCTGGTCCGGCTCGTCCTGGGGCACCACCACCAGGTGCCAGACGCCCGCGCGGATCTCGTGGTCGCAGCCCGGACAGCGGTAGGGCTTTTCGCTGCTCACCCGGCGAACGTCGAACCCCGGGGCCAGGGCCCAGATCGGCCCGGCCGACTGAGGCATCCGGGCTGCCTCGACAGGCTCCGCCGCTCGGCGGTTCTTCCTCGGCATCAGCCGGCACCCGCCACCCGCAGGACGAAGGGCGCGGCCAGGCCGGCGAGGGTCTCCCCAACCTCCCGCGCGTCGCGCTTCTGGCCCCTGACGTTGAACGAGTGGTCCCCGCCCTCGATCGGCACGTGCTCGGCCGCCCGCCCCAGTCTGCGAAGGACCTTCCGGACGATCTCGGGCTTGGCGAACGGATCCGCCGTTCCCTGGATGAACAGCATGGGGACCATGACCCGGTACAGGTGCTCGTCGCGGACCCGGTCCGGCTTGCCCGGCGGGTGGAACGGGTAGCCCAGGAACACCAAGCCCGCGGCCGGCATCCCGTCGGCCACGGTCATCGAGGCGAGGCGCCCCCCGAGGGACTTACCGCCGGCCAGCACCGGCCGATCGTCCGAGCGGGACCGGGCATCCTCGAACGCGGCGAGCCACGTCGCTCGGAGCACGCCCTCGGCGTCCGGGGACCGCCGGCCCCGCTGAACGTACGGGAAGTTGAACCGGAGCGTCGAGACGGCGTGGCCGGCGATGGCCCTGGCAAACCCGGCCATGAACGGGTGGTCCATGCCGGCGCCGGCGCCATGGGCGACGACGAGCGTCGCCACCGAGCCGCCCGGCCCGATCCAGGCAGCGCCGACGGGACCCGACCCCGTGTCGATCTCGCTGTGAACCTCCGGCGCGACCATGTCTGGGATGATTGTCCCCGATGGCGGGCGCGCTCTACACGGGGACCTCGGGATTCGCCTACGACGAGTGGAAGCACGGTGTCTTCTACCCCGAAGGGCTGAAGAACGCCGACATGCTCTCGTACTACGCGAGCAGGTTCCGCTCCGTGGAGATCAACTACACGTTCCGGAGGTTTCCCACCGAGAAGACCCTGGCCGGCTGGCGGGAGGGCACGCCGGAAGGGTTCGCGTTCACGCTCAAGGCGAACCAGCGGATCACGCACTTCAAGCGGCTGGCCGATGCCGACGACGACGTCCGCGATTTCCTGCGACTGGCCAAGCTCCTCGGCGACCGCCTGGGGACGGTACTGTTCCAGTGCCCGCCGACCCTGAAGTACGACCGGCAGCTCATCGAGCAGTTCGTCGGATCGCTCCCGCCCGACGTGCGGGCCGTGATGGAGTTCCGCGATCCGTCGTGGAACGAGGCCCGCGAGTTCCTCCACGAGCAGCGCGTGGCCTGGTGCGTCGCTGAGACGGACGAGAAGGACCCTGGCCCCGACGACCTCTCGTGGGACCCGTACGGCTACCTCCGCCTTCGAAAGACCGACTACTCGGACGAGGAGTTGCAGGGGTGGGCCGACCGCATCGGGCCGGCGCTCGCGGCGGGGAGCGATGTCTACTGTTACTTCAAGCACGAGGGCGAGGGCATGAGCCCTCGGATGGCCGAACGGCTGGAGGCCCTGGTCCCCTCACTCGCATAGCCGGCGTCAGGACCCGGCCCGGGCGGCCACGGCCCGCTCGAGCTCGGCGATCCGCTCGGGGTCATCGATCTTCCGGCCGAGGTCGTCCCTGACGTAGAACACGTCCACCACGCGTTGTCCGTACGTCGCCACCTTGGCCAGGTGCACGTCGAGATGGAGCTCGGCGAGGGTGCGCGTGACATCGAACAGCAGCCCGATCCGGTCGGGCGCGCCGACCTCCACCACCGTGAAGAAGTCCGAGGCGTCGTTGTGCACCCCGATCTCCACCGGGACCTCCGGACTCGGTCCGGGATAGTGTCTTCGCTTCTGCTCCACTCGGTGCTCGAGCGACAACCGCCCATCGATGGCCTTGCGGAGCGTGGTCCGGAACTCGCGCCAGCGATCCTCGCCGATCCGGGCCTCGAACGCCCCCTCCACCTCGAACACGTCCAGGGCCACTCCGTCGTCCGTGGTGAAGACCTGTGCCGTGAGGATGGACAGTCCGGCGAGCGACAGGGACCCGGCGATCCACGACAACAGGCCGGGACGGTCCGAGGCGACGACCGTGAGCGCGTAGGTACCCGGCCGATCACCGGGGCCGGAGAGCGTGCGGACCTCGTGCCTGCCCACGGGCGGGCGGAGCAGGGGGAAGTGCCTCGCTGCCTGCTCAGCCGGCGTCGCCAGGAGATAACCGCGGGGCATGCGTTCCAGGAAACGCTCGACCTCGGCCGCCCCCTCGTCCGGGAGGAGGGCTCGGAGTCCGGCTCCCAGCGCCTCCAACCGGTCCGCCGCCCGAGGTCCCAGCTCCCCTCGCTCCAGGACCCGCTGAACCTTGGCCACCAGCTCGCGAACGAGCGTGGCCCGCCACGGCGTCCACGCGAGTGGGCCCGTGGCGAGCGCGTCGGCCACCGTCAGCAGGTACAACGCTGCCAGCCGTTCGGTATCGCCCACCCTGGCGGCGACGTCGAGCACCAGGTCGCCGTCCTCCAGGTCGCGGCGCGTCGCGGTGTCCGACAACAGCAGGTGCTCCGCGACCAGGAACAGCGCGAGATCGCGCGTGTGGGACGGCAAGCGCATTCGCTCGAGCGCGGCCGTCGCCTGGTCCACCCCGACCGGCACGTGGTTCCCCAGGCCCGTCTTCCCGATGTCGTGCAACAGCGCGCCGAGCAGGAGGCCATCCCGCTCTGGGACCGCGGCGGCGGCCTCCGCGACGAGCGGGTCGCCCTCGTCGCCGCCATCGAGGAGCCGGGCCATCCCAGCCAGGGTATTGAGCAGGTGCACGTCCACCGAGTTTCGGTGATACGGGTCGCGCTGAGGTCGGCACCGGACCGGTTCCCACTCCGGGAGGAAGCGGGTCAGGATCCGGAGCCGGTCCAGCGTCTCCAACGCCCGCGCGCCCTCCTCGCCGGCCCGCATGATCGTCAGGAATGCCTGGCGAACGGGGTCGGTCCACTCGACCTCTTCCTCGATCAGCATGTCCTCGATCCGGTCGAGAGAGGAGGCCCCCATGACCCCTCGCTCCGTCGCCACCTCGGCGAAGGCCCGTAGCACCCCGGCCGGCGTGTCATCGAGCGGAAGCGCATCGGACTCGCCACGCAGATACCGGTCGAATACCGACCGGGAGACGTGCTCCACCTGGCGCGCATGGTCGAAGACTGCCCGCATCAGCCCGTCCACTGCAGGAAGGCCGGGCTCGTCCTCGAACCCCATGGCCCTGGCGATCGCCGGCTGGTGGTCGAGGAACAGCCGGTCGGTTCGCCGGCGGGTCTCCAGGTGCAGCGCGCTCCGGACCCTAACCAGGAACTCCTCGGCCGACTCCAGGGCCTCGCGTTCGGCCTGCCGGAGCAGGGCGGGTTCCTCGAGCGAGCGGATATCACGGCTGCCGGTGAGGACGATGGCCAGCCATCCCAGGGCGTGCAGGTCTCGGAGCCCGCCGCTCCCCTCCTTGAGGTCGGGCTCGAGCAGCGAGGAGACCGACCCGAACCGCTCTCGCCGCTCCGAGGCGCTCACCACTATGCGCTCGGCGAATCCTCGAGGATCGTTCCCCGTCCAAGCCCGAAGGCGATCGCGCACGTCGTCCCAGGCACCGACGTCCCCGGCCAGGAGGCGCGCATCGAGCATCGCGGTGGCCGCATCGAGGCGCTTGGACGCCAGGGCAAGGCACTCGTCGGCCGTCCGCACACCATGGCCGACCGTCAGGCCGGCATCCCACAGGGGATACAGCACCCGCTCCGCGAGCCCTTCGATCTCCTCCGGATGATCCCCGCCGTGGAGGATGAGCAGATCCACATCCGAGGATGGCGCCAGCTCGCTCCGGCCGTAGCCCCCCAGCGCGACCAGGGCAACGCGACGGGGCACCTGGCTCTCCCTGAAGAGCTCGACGACGCAGGCGTCAACCAGTTCCGAGCGACGGGCGGCCGACCACCGTCCGTGGTGGCCGGTCGAGTAGGCGGCGTCCAGGGCCCGAAGCTCGTCCCGCAGCCGGGCGGCCGGGGCCGAGCGGTCGGCCATCTCAGAGCGCGTCGGGCCCCATCTCCCCGGTGCGGATCCGGACGACGTGCTCGGCCGGGACCACCCAGATCTTGCCGTCGCCGATCTTGCCGGTCCGGGCCGCTTTCAGCACAGCGTCCACGATCCCCTGGACCTGGTCGTCGTCGCACAAGACCTCGACCCTCACCTTGGGGACGAAGTCCACCTGGTACTCGGCGCCCCGGTAAACCTCGGTGTGCCCCCGCTGTCGGCCGAAGCCTTCGACGTCGGTGGTGGTCAGGCCGTTCACACCGATCTCCCGCAGCGCCTCCTTCACCTCATCGAGCTTGAACGGCTTGACGATGCCGACGACGAGCTTCACGGCGGTCCCTCCTCCGAGCGACGCATCGAGCTTATCCCTCGGAAGGGACGCGAAGCCGGCCCGGAGCTCCAGCACCTCAGCCGGTGGCGGCCTTCTTCCGTGGGGGGGCGGTCTTCTTCGCGGCTGTCTTCTTCGCTCCCGTCTTCGCCTTCGGCCGCGCGGTGGGGGTCTTCTTCTTCGCCGCCTCGACGGAGGCCTTCAGCGCGTCCATGAGATCAACCACTCGGGCCGGTGCCGCCTCTGGCACGACTTCGATCTCCTCCCCGGCGATCTTCTTCTCCACGATCTCGAGGAGCGCCTCGCGGTACTCGTCCTTGTACGCGGTCGGGTTCCACGGCTCGGTCAGGTTGTCGATGAGGGCCTTGGCCATCTCGACCTCCTGTGGCCGAATTTTGGCGTCGGTGTGGGCGGTCTCGAACTCGGCAGCCCGGATCTCGTCCGGCCAGTACATGGTCTCCAGGACGAACACGTCGCCGTCGAACCGCAGCGCGGCCAGGTGCTCCTTGTCCCGGAAGGAGACCTTGGCGATGCCGACCTTGCTCTCCTCGGACAGCGCCGTGCGGAGGAGCGCGTAGGCCTTGGCCCCCGTCTCATCGGGAACCAGGTAGTAGGACTTCTTGTACAGGATGGGGTCGATCTCCTCCAGCTCGACGAACTGCTGGATGTCGATGGACCGACTGGACTCCAGAGGCACCTTCTCCAAGTCATCGTCGGTGAGCACGACGTAGTGGCCCTTCTCGTACTCGAAGCCCTTGACGATATGCTCGAACGTGACCTCTTGGCCGTCGATCTCGCAGACCCGCTTGTAGCGGATCCGGCCGCTGTCCTCGTCGTGGAGCTGGTTGAACTTCAGCGACTTCTCCTCGGTCGCGGGGAACACCGCGACCGGGATGGTCACCAGGCCGAAGGAGATGGCCCCTTTCCACATGGCTCTGGGTGGCATGGCGAACCTCCAAGGGAAGATCGGTTCCAGGAACCACCGATTCTAGCGGTCCCCCCCATCGTCATACCATCGTGGGGTGACGCCGTCGAAGAAGCGTGCCTCGGGACCCCCGTTCACGGCCACGTTCCCCACATCCCTGCCCGCTGAACGGAGCGGGGAGGCGTGGTGGATGCGGGCCGGCGACCGGGAGCTCCGGCTCTCCAACCTGGACAAAGTGTTCTGGCCCGACGAGGGCTACACCAAGGGCGATGTCATCGCCTACTACTTCAACATCTCCGGCCTGATCCTGCCGCACCTCCTCGAGCGGCCCCTCACGATGAAGCGGATGCCCGATGGGATCGCCGGCCCGTTCTTCTACGAGAAGAGCGCCCCCTCGCACACGCCGGACTGGCTCCCCCGGTGCCCCGTGGAGAGCGAGGAGGCGAAGACCGGGCTCATCGACTACCTGATGGTCGAGGACGCGGCCGGCGTACTGTTCATGGCCAATCTCGGCTGCATCGAGTTCCACCCGCTCCATTCTCGGTGCCGATCGGTCGAATCGCCCGACTATCTGTTCTTCGACCTGGATCCGTTCCCCCCGATCACGTTCGACGACGTCCTGGCGGTGGCGATGCACGTGAAAGCCTCCCTCGACGCGCTCGGCCTGGTGGGCTACCCCAAGACGAGCGGGGCAACGGGCATGCAGATCTACGTGCCGGTTGAGCCCGGTTACTCCTACGAGCAGGTTCGCGAGTTCGTCGGCGCGGTGGGCCGCATGATCGAACGGGCCGACCGGGATCGGGTGACGATGGCCTGGCAGGTGTCGAAGCGCTCCGGGAAGGTCTTCATCGACCACAACATGAACCGGGCGGGGGCGAACATCTCGGCCGCGTACTCCCTGCGGCCCGAGCCGGCGGCCACCGTCTCCACCCCGCTCACGTGGAATGAGGTCCAGAAGGGGGTCTCGCCACAAGACTTCACCATCGAGACGGTGTGGAAGCGTTTCGCCAGTGTCGGGGACCTGTTCGAGGGGGTCCGGACCAAGCCGCAGGACCTCGGGACCGCGTTGGAGGCCATGGGTCTCCCGTCGGAGAAAGCCCTGACCGCGAAGGCCCCGAAGCCGACCCAGAACGCGACGAAGGCCGCGAAGGGATCGAACCCGAGGGATCGCCGGACCAGCGAGCAGGTCATCGCCGAATCGAAGGACCCGAAGCTTGCCGAATACCTCCGCAAGCGAGACTTCGAGGGGACGCCCGAGCCGGCCCCCGGCGTCGCGAAGGGCGCGGGGAACTCGTTCGTGATCCAGAAGCACCGGGCCACCCGGCTCCATTACGACCTTCGGCTGGAGAAGGACGGCGCGCTGCCCTCGTGGGCCGTGCCGCGAGGGCTTCCCATCGCCTTCGGCGACAGGCGACTGGCCGTCCGGACCGAGGACCATCCGCTCGAGTACGGCGGCTTCCAGGGCACGATCCCCGAAGGCCACTACGGTGCCGGCGAGGTTCGCATCTTCGACAACGGCACGTACGAGCTCGTCGAGTGGACGGACAAGAAGGTGAGCTTCCGCCTCCTCGGCCGTCGGTACCGCGGCCTCGAGTACCACCTGGTGAAGACCCGGACCGACTGGCTCGTCTTCCTGGCCAGTCATCAGGACGCGCCGCTCATCGACCAGCCGCCCTCGCTGCAGCCGATGCTGGCCGAGGGGGGCCATCAGCCCTTCGACGATCCGAAGTGGCGATTCGAGCCCAAGCTGGATGGGATCAGGGCGCTCGCCTTCCTCACGACGGACCTGACCCGGTTGATCACCCGACGGGGCCGCGACGTGGCGACGCAGTATCCGGAGCTGCACATGATCCACGAGCTGGTGGATCAGGTGAACGCGGTGATGGACGGCGAGATCGTGGCCTTCGACGAGGACGGGAAGAACTCCTTCGAGGCCCTCCAGCAGCGGATGAACCTGGCGAATGAACGAGAGATCAAACGGATCGCCAAGCAGATCCCGGTGGCACTGGTGGCCTTCGACCTCCTGTGGCTGGACGGCCGGAACCTCACGGAGCACCCCGTCGAGGAACGGCGGGAGCTGCTCCAAGCCGTGGTGGAGGAGGACGAGCGGCTCCAGCTCGTCACCTTCGTCGAGGGCGAGGGAAAGCAGCTGGTCGCCGCGGCGCGGTCGCACGGTCTGGAGGGCGTGGTGGCCAAGCGTCACGGCTCGAAGTACTTCTCCGGCCGGCGCTCGCCCGACTGGAGGAAGATCAAGCTCACGAACACGCAGGACTGCGTGATCCTGGGATGGACGCCGGGCCAGGGCGGGCGCGCGGGCACGTTCGGGGCCCTCCTGGTCGGGGCCTACGACGACGGAAGGCTCCGGTGGATCGGCCAGGTCGGCACGGGGTTCACCGACAAGATGCTGGCCAGGGTGATGGAACTGCTCACGCCGCTGGTGACGAAGGAGCCGCCCACCGACGACCCCGAGCTCAAGGCGATCAAGGGCGCGACGTTCGTCCGCCCGGAGATCGTGTGCGAGGTCGAGTACCTGGAGATCACGAAGAGCACGAAGAAGATGCGCGCCCCGTCGTTCAAGGGCCTACGGACGGACAAGGCGCCCGAGGACTGCATCCTGGAGCCGCCGGCGGTCAGCCGAGCGTCAGGAACGAGTTCAGCAGGATGACGGCCACGACCGCCGCGAACACCAGGAGCAAGGATCCCGCGATCGCACCGGTCCAGGCCATCCAGACCCGGCGGGGCCGGTTCCGACCGGCGAGGCCCGCGAGCAGCGCGAGCAGGCCGAAGCCGGGAACCGAGCCGTACAGGCCCGAGGCCACCCCATCCGGGAGCGAGTCGAGGAACGGCGCGCCGGACATACCCGCGACGATCATCCCCACGCCGGCCAGTCCGAGCGCGGCGAACGCAACGGAGGCCACCGCCCACGGGTTGCCGTGGGCGTCCCCGGTCGCCGCCCACCGGTCGCTCCGCCGCGACGCCTCGGTCCCCGCCACAGCAGGTTCGTACACCTCGGATCGCACCACTTCAAGACTCGTTCGGGGCGAAGGCCCGCTCGACCCTGATCGCCTTCATTGGGGCGGGGAAGACGAGATCAGAACGGCTCGTACCCTGCCCGGACCAGGAGCGAACGGACCTCTCGCTCGTCGATACCCCGAGCAAGGAGCTCCCGGTAGAGGCGGAGCGCCGCGAGGGACCTGCCGCACCTCGGGCAGAACTGGAAATCCTGGTCGCAGGGCGTCTCGCACCACGGGCAGCGCGTGATCTGGATCTGTCGGTCGGGCTGCAGCCCTGTATCGGTGAGGGCGTCGATGTAGCCCTTGCCGTAATCCCATTGGATGTACTCGTCCTCGTGAACCTCGAAGGCCGGCTCGTGCATCCGGGGTTCGCCGGTCTTCAGCATGTGCTCGAGGTTCTCCCGAAGGAGGTCCCATTCGTAGAAGTGGTTCTCGCCGCAGTCGGGACAGGCGATCACCACGCCCTTCACCCCTTGCGGGCCGAACACCTCTCGCATCCCATGCAGGTCGTCGAGGTCCGCGCGGACGTTGTTCGCCTCGTCGGGATCGAGGCTGGCCGGTGCCTCGTCCCCCGGGTCGACCGGATCCTCCATCATCGTTCCTCTTCTTCTTCCTCTTCTTTCAAAGAGAACGCCAGGTACCCCTCCGCGTACTCCATCCCGCCCTTCTCGCCCAGCTCCTTCGCCCGGTGCCGGACCCATTGCAGGTCGTCCTCGACGCCCTGGGACCGGTGCTTCGTCAGGGCCTCCACCTTCAGGTCGATCGTCTTGGTGATGTCGACGTACGTATCGGGTTCCTCGGTGGACAACCAAAGGTTCGGCACCTCGTACGGCTCGAACCCCGCCTCCAGGAGCTCAGGGAACTGGGGTCGGGAGGGGGCATCGGGCATGACGGCGCACAGCGCGAGCTCGCCCGCGGCCCGATGGTCGGCATGGTTGATGTACCGCCGGCCGAACCACAGCCTCGACGGGTCGGGCGCTACGATCACCTCGGGCCGGAGCCGGCGCACTTCGCGAGTCACAGCCTTACGGGTCTCCAGGTTCACCTCGAGCATCCCGTCGGGGAAGTCCAGGAACGTCACCGTTCGGACGCCGAGGACCCGCGCGGCCTCCTCCTGTTCCGGCTTCCGGAACCTCGAGATCTCCTCCCTGGTCCTGCCGGGTTCGTTCGAGCCGGCCGAGCCATCGGTAACGACCACATAGTGGACCTCGGTCCCGTTCCGAGCCCACTCGGCAACGGTCCCGCCGCACATGTACTCGGCATCGTCGGGATGGGCGAAAAGGACGAGCGCGCTGGCGAACCCCATCCCGATGAGCCTACTGGACCCCACCGTCAACAGGGAGACTGGCGGGGGTGAGCGACGGCGAGAACGGCGGGGCCCCGCCCGCGCGGGCCGAAGGGTTGAAGGACGGGTACCCCAGGACGTCGGGGCTGGCCACGCTAGCCGGTATCGGAGCCGTGTGGGGGTTCTTCGGCTACACGGTGCTGTGGCAGGGCGTCCCGTTCGGGGTGGATCGGCGGTTCGTGGAGTCCGTGGTCGGCACCCTCGTGCTGTTCCCCGTCCGGACGGTCCTGTGGGGCGTGCACATCGGGGAGCGGTTCGCCGGTCGATCCTTCGACTTCGCCGACGACAATTGGTGGATCGGGGTGGCGGCGGCCGTGATCGGCGGAGCCATCGTGGTCCTGGGGTTCGCGGTCGTCCGGACGGCCGCCAGAGCGCTCCGCCGCTGACGTCATCCCCGCCGTTCGACCGTCATGGCCATGCCGTGCTTCGGCCTGAGCGTGACCACCGGCTGGAGCTCGACACGATGGCCGGGCACGAGGTCGAGGCGCCACCGTTGGGCGATGGTGGCGAGGACGAGGACGCCTTCCAGCCTGGCGAAGTGCTCGCCGACGCACATCCTCGGCCCCGCGCCGAACGGCAGATACGCGTTCCGCGGCCGCCCGGCCCGCTCCTCGTCTCCCCATCGTTCCGGGACGAACGCTTCCGGGTCCTCGTACCAGCGAGGGTCGTGGTGCACGAGGTACGGGGACACGATCACGACGCTGCCGGCAGGGACGACGTACGAGCCGGCGTGGTGGTCCACCAGCGCCCGGCGGCCGATGGCCCAGGCCGGCGGGAGGATCCGCATCGACTCCGTGAGGACCATCTCGGTGAGGCGCAAGCGCGGAACGTCGGCAACCCTGGGCAGTCGGCCCCCCAGGACCTCGTCCAGCTCGGCGTGGAGCTTCGCCTCCACGTCTGGGTGCTGGGAGAGCAGGTACCAGGTCCAGGTCAGAGCGTTCGAGGTGGTCTCGTGGCCCGCGATGAACAGCGTCATGGCCTGATCGCGAACCTGTGTATCGCTCATCCCGGCACCGTCCTCCTGCGCCCGGATCAGGAGGGACAGGACGTCCTCGCCGGTCGCGCCGGTCGAACGGCGCAAGGCGATCATCCGACCGATCACGGCGTCGAGCGCAGCCTTGGACCGCTCGAATCGCTGGTTCGCCGGCAGTGGCAGGCGCATCGATAGCCGGAACAGGGGGGAGAACACCCTTCCGAACATCGAGAGCTGGAGGGCCAGCGCCTGGCCGACCGAACGCGTTTCCTCGGCCTCGATGTCGGTTCCGAAGAGCGTCGCTGCGACGACGGCGAGCGTGAGCCCGGCCATCTCCCGATGCACGTCCCGGATCTCCCCCGCCCGCCACCGCTCGGACGCGCGGGCCGCGAGGCCCACGATGGCATCCGCGAAGCCCTCGATCCGGTCGTGGTGGAAGATCGGCTGGATCATCCGCCGCTGCCGCCGGTGATCGTCCCCCTCGCTGGTCAGCAGGCTCTCCCCCAGCAGGAGCTTGGCCGCCTGCATCGTCGGGCCCTTCATGAACTTCCGGCTCCCGGTCACGAGCACCTCCTGCAGGAGGTCGGGGTGGTTCAACAAGTAGGCAGGGAACCGGGGGAGCTTCAGGTACGCCACGTCGCCGAAGGTGGCGGCCTGGGACAGGAGCCCGATCGGGTCACGCCGGAACGCCCGGAGCGCTGACAGACGAGAGAGCTCAGGTCCTGGCGGAACCGGATGGTGTGATCTGATCGTCGACATCGTCTCGGACGAAAGGACACGCCCGATGACCGGATCCGTCAAGCGGCGCGCTCACGAGATCCGCACCACGGCACTCGGGGCCTGTCCGCCGATTCCGGCTAGGAGCCGTAGCCGCCGTATCCGCGGCCACCGCCGGATGAACCGCCGCTCTCGCCGCCCGACGTGCTGGTGCCGGAGGGGGTCACCGCGAACCACACGCCCGCGATCCCCTGGCCGCTTGCCTGGCCCGGTCCAGAGTCCACCGCGTACGTGTACAGGGGCATGCCGTTGATCGTGAGCTGCGTGGAGCCGTCGGGACGCATGATCGTTCCGAACGTTCCCTTGATCACCCCGGTGTCTTGCGGGAGCGAACCGGTCACGAGCACCGGCGGCCAGGACGAAGCGCATCCTCCCGTGCACACGATCATGCTCCGCGTCTCCTTGGTGTTGTGGTACAGCGTCAGGCCTGCGCTGTCGGCAAGTACCGTCCCGATGCCGGAGACCGAGTCCGTCTGGACGGAGAAGGTCGTTCCCGACGGCGAGGGCGAGCCGCCCCCCGACGACGTGCTGCCGCTGCTTCGACCGCACGCGGCCAGGAACAGGGCAGCGAGCGCGATCGCGGGCAGAACGGAGCGTCGCCTTCCGTGGTTCAGCTTCATCCTGCATGCCTCCTGCGTCTCGATGGTGGCCTGCGAGGTGTACGGCCGAATGCGGGACACGGTTTTCGTTCCCACCGAGACTTCTACGACATCCGCGTACCGTGGTCCCGAGAGGCGAGCGCGGCCTCCATCACCTGGGCCTGGGCCAGCACGCTCGCGGGCGAGGGTCCGCCGGCCATCGACCGGGCCCGCACCGACCGGTCGGGGTCGAGGAGCGAACCCCCCTCGGGCAGCCCGAGATCGCGCCACTCGTCCGGTCCGAGCGATCGGAACGAGCGATGCTCGGCGTGGAGTCGCTTCACCATCTCGCCGATCCGCCGATGGGCCTGGCGGAACGGCACGCCGGCCCGGACCAGCTCTTCGGCCAGGTCGGTCGCGTACAGCGCCTCGGCCTCGGCGGCCTCCCGCATCGCGGCTTCGTCGAAGCGAAGCGTCTCCACGCACCCGGCCAACGCAGAGAGCGTGATCTCGAGTGTGTCCGCCGCGTCGAACGCCGGCCCCTTGTCCTCCTGGAGGTCTCGGTGGTAGCCGAGAGGCAGACCCGCGAGCATCGAGGTCAACGCGACGAAGTTGCCGCCCAGGCGTGCCGCCTTGGCGCGTGCGAGCTCGGCAACGTCGGGGTTCCGTTTCTGGGGCATCATGCTGGACCCCGTGGCGTAGGCGTCGTCGATCGACGCCCACCCGAGGGACTCATCGGTCCACCGCAGGATGTCCGCCGCCAGCCGTGACAGGTGCGTTCCGAGGATAGTGGCATCGGCCACGAACTCCTGAACGAAGTCCCTGTCCGATACCGCGTCGATGGAGTTCGCGAAGGCCCGGTCAAGGCCCAGGCGGCCGGCGGTGGTGTGGGGATCCAGGCGGAGCATCGAGGTCGCCAGGGCCCCGGCCCCCAGTGCGGACACGCTCGACCTGGTCGCCCACTGGTCCAGCCGGTCGAGGTCCCGGAGCAGCCCCCAGGCGTGGGCCAGCAGATGGTGGCCGAGCGTGACGGGCTGGGCAGCCCTGCCGTGAGTGGTTCCCGGCATGACTGTGTCGGCATGATCATTCACACTCGCGATGAGCGCCCGCATCAGTCGCACCGTACCCGCGTCGATCCGTCGTGCGGCGGCGAGGAGCCACAGGCGTAGGTCCGTGACGATCAGGTCGTTCCGGCTCCGGCCGGCGTGCAGCTTGGCGCCGACGTCACCAAGACGCTCGGTCACCCCCCGCTCGATGGCCGAATGCACGTCCTCGTCGGCGGGGTGGAATGCGAACCGACCGGTGAGGATCTCCTCTCCCACCTCGCGGAGCGCCTTCTCCAGCGCCCCCGCCTCGCCGGAGGAGAGCAGTCCCGCGTCCTCGAGCGCGCGCACGTGCGCAATGGAGGATTCAACATCCTGCGGGGCCAGACGAACGTCGACGGACAGGCTCCGTGACAGCGCCGCGGCCTCCGGAGCCGGAGCCGAGTCGAACCGACCGCCCCACAGCGGCTCGCCGGCCTCCGTGTCGGGAGGATCGGGTTGGCTCATCGCCGCCCCTGGCGGGCGGACCACACCTTGAGGGGCATGCCCCACAACCTGATGAAGCCGTCGGCGTGCTGATGATCGAACGCGTCCTCCGGTCCGTACGTCGCCAGTCCGATGTCGTAGAGCGAGGCGTCCGAGCGCCGGCCGACCACCATGCACTCCCCCGGCGAGAACCGAAGTCGGACCTCGCCGCTCACGTGCTCCTGGGTCGAATCCACGAATGCATCGAGCGCCGCGCGAAGCGGCGAGAACCACAGCCCGTCGTAGACGAGCTCCGTCCACCGTTGCTCGATCGCGGGCTTCGCGTGAGCCACTTCGCGTTCGAGCGTCAGATCCTCCAGGGCCCGGTGGGCCGCGATGAGCGCGAGCGCCCCGGGCACCTCGTAGAGCTCGCGCGACTTGATCCCGACCCTGCGGTTCTCGATCATGTCCACCCGCCCGAAGCCGTACCCGCCGCCGAGCGCGTCCACGGCGCGGATAAGGTCCGGGAGTGGGGTGAGGTCGCCGTCGAGCATCACGGGAACGCCTCGCTCGAATCCCACCGCGATCTCCGTGGGCTGGGAGAGCCGCTCCGGTACGGCGGCGGTTCGGGTGAACGCGTCCTCGGGTGGCCCCAACCACGGGTCCTCGAGCGGCCCGCACTCGGCGGTCCGCCCCCACAGGTTCTCGTCGATCGAGTACGCCATCGCCACCTGGGTGATGGGGATCCCCCACTCGGCCGCCAGGCCTAGGGCCTTCTCCCGGGGAATGGCGGCGTCTCGGATCGGCGCGAGCACCTGCAGGTCTGGCACGAGGACGCCGAACGAGACCTCGAATCGGACCTGGTCGTTGCCCTTCCCGGTGCAGCCATGGGCCACGGCATCGGCACCGACCTCTCGGGCCACCTTCACCACCTCGTCGGCGATGAGCGGCCGGGCGAGAGACGACACGAGCGGATACTTCCCCTCGTACAGGGCGTTCGCCTTGACCGCCCGGGTCAGGAACTCCCCGGCGAATCGATCCACAGCCGGGATGACCCGGACCTCGGCTGCACCCGCCAGGAGGCCGCGCTCCCGGATGGCATCGACGTCTTCGTGTTGCCCCACGTCGACCGCGACGGCGAACACGTCGTAGCCCTGCTCGACCAGCCACCGGATGGTGACCGACGTGTCCAGGCCACCGGAATACGCCAGCACCGCCCGCTTCATCTCTCCTCCCTCCAACATGTTCGTGACGCCGGTCATCTCTCTGCCATGGCCCTTCGCAATGCCCGTTCCACCGAGCGGGCCGAGACCCCGTCCGCAGGGACGACCAGGATCGTGTTGTCGCCGGCCACCGTCCCGGCCACCCCGGCCACCGGGCCGGTATCGATGGCCTCCGCCAGCGCGCTCGCCGCGCCGGGCGGGGTCCGCACGAGCAACAGCCGGTTCGCCGCGACGAAGGAGAGAGCGAACTCCTGGAGGGCGTGCCTGAGCAGGCTCGTCGGCGCGCTCGAAAGGCCCCGGTCGGGTACGACGTAGCGCACGCCCTCCTGATCGTGCACGCGGGCCAACCCGAGCTCCTCGATGTCCCTGGAGATCGTGGACTGCGTAGCCGGCAGGCCCATGCGGCGAAGGCGGGTCCGGATGTCCTCCTGCGAGCCGAGCCGCTCCCGGCCGAGGAGCGACAGGATGGCCTGTTGCCGCCGAGCCTTGGTGACGCCGCCGTTGCGGTTCACGGCGACTCCTCGCCCGGGACCTCCACCGCGATCATCGTGCCGATCCCCTCCGGCGTGAACAGCTCCAGGACCAGGGCATGCTCCACTCGCCCGTCGAGGAAATGCACGCGCGGCACGCCGGCCTTCAGCGCACGCACGGCGCTCTCCAGCTTCGGGATCATCCCGCCCTCGACGGCGTCCGAGTGGGCCAGCAGGTCGAGGGCCTCCGTCACTCCCAGCTCCGAGAGCAGATCGCCCTGGGGCCCGATCAGCCCGGGCACGTCGTTCATGTACACGAGCTTCTCCGCGGACAGGCCCACCGCGAGCTCCGCCGCGACGACGTCGGCGTTCACGTTGTAGGCCTGTCCGTCGTCTCCGATCGCGATCGACGCGATCACCGGGACGAACCGCTGCTCCATGAGCGCCCGAAGGACCTCGCCGTTCACCCGGACCACCTCGCCGACGAACCCGAGGTCGGGTCGGTCCTGGCGGCGGGCCATCACCAAGCCTCCGTCCACGCCCGAGAGCCCGACGGCCTGCACCCCACAGCCGAGGAGGGTCCCGACGACCTCCGTGTTCACCTTTCCGGCGAGGACCATCTTGGCCACGTCGAGCGTCGGCTCATCGGTGACCCGAAGCCCTCCCACGAACGTCGTGGGGAGGCCGAGACGGGCCGAGACCTCCGTCAGCTGTGGCCCCCCGCCGTGGACGATCAGCGGATGGATGCCGACGTGCTGGAGCAGCGCCAGGTCGTTCCCGAACGTCCTCGACAGGGTGGCACGTTCCATCGCGGCGCCGCCGTACTTGACGACGATGGTCTTGCCCCAGTGCTCTCGCATGAACGGAAGGGCCTCGAGGAGCGTCCGGGCCTTGGACACGGTTCGTTCCCGGATCCTCGGCGGCAAGCCGACGCTCATGTCGAGTATTCCGCGTTGATGTTCACGTAGTCGCACGAGAGGTCGACGCCGAGGGCCCGGCTGTTGCCGGGACCGTTCCCCACCGAGATGGCGATCACGACCTCCCGCTCCCTCACGGCCGCTCGGGCCTCCGCCTCGCCCGCGACCAGGTACGCCGGCGGGATCTCCCCACCCGCGATCACCTGGACGTCCCCGATGAACGCGTCGACCAATTGCGGGAGGAACGAGGCTCCCGAGGACCCCACGGCCTGCAGGATCCGTCCGGGATTGGGGTCACCCCCGAACACCGCCGTCTTCACCAGCAAGGAGTCGGCAACCGCCTTCGCCACGATGCGGGCTTCCGGCGCCGACTCGGCCCCGGACACCTCGACCAGAACGACGTGGCCGGCACCCTCGGCATCCGCAGCCAGCTGGAGCAGGAGCGACGTCCCGACCTCCTCCAACGCCGCCGATATTTCCTCCCACGGTGGCGTCCCCGGCAAGACGAGGTCGCCTCCAGCGGCGCCGCTCGCGAAGAACAGGACGGTGTCGTTGGTACTGGTGCACCCATCCACGGTGAGCGACTCGAACTTCGGTTCCAGCACCTCGGCCGCGAGCGTTCGAAGCTCGGGCGGTGGAACGGGGGCATCGGTCGTGATGAACGCGAGCAACGTGGCCAGGTGGAGGTCCGGAGCGATCATGCCCACGCCCTTCGCGCATCCCCCCACTCGGTACGGGCCCCGCTCAGCCTGAGCCTGCTTGGGGACCGTATCGGTGGTCATGATGGCTTCGGCGAAGCTCTCGCCGCCCTCCGGTGAAAGCGAGCCGGCCAGCCCGGGAAGCGCCGCGAGCAGTTGATCAATGTGGAGGGGCTCACCGATCACGCCGGTCGAGCAGGCCAGCACCTCGTCGGGCTCGATCCCCAGCAGTTCCGCGGCCGCAGCCGTCGAGTGCTCGGCGTCGGCGTCCCCCGACAGCCCGGTTCCGGCGTTCGCCTGTCCGCTGTTGACGAGGACCGCTCGGCCCCCGCCCCGGGAGACTCGGTGCCTGGAGAGTCGAACCGGCGCAGCCGCGAACGCATTCGTGGTGAACAGGCCGGCGGCCGAGTGGCTCTCGTCTGCCACCAGCAGGCCGAGATCCGGCCGGCCGGAGGGTTTCATCCCGGCCGTCACCCCCGCCGCGCGGAACCCCCGGGCGAACGTCACGCTCACGGGTACACCGCCGTCGCCTTGAGGCCGGCGGTCGGGTCGAACCCGGCCAAGAGGTTCATGTTCTGCACGGCCTGTCCGGCCGCGCCCTTCACCAGGTTGTCGAGCGCGCCGGCGACGACGGCCGTCCCCGTCCTGCGATCCGCCACCGCCTGGAGCTCGACGAGGTTCGACCCGCGGGTCCGCTTGGTGTCGGCCATGTCGCCGGGAGGAAGGACCCGCACGAACGGCGCGCCCGCGTACGCGGATGCGAGGCATCCGGTCAACGAATCCGTGGTCGTCCCCGGTTCCATCGGGGCATAGCACGTCACCAGCACGCCGCGCACAGCGGGGACGAGATGCGGGACGAACGACACCGTGGCGGGGATGCCGGAGGCGAGCTCGAGGGCTCGCTCCATCTCGGGCGTGTGCTGGTGCACGGGGAAGCGATAGGGACGAACGCTCTCCTCGGTCGCCGCGTACGAGGTTGCCTCGGCGAGCGCCCTGCCCGCGCCGGACAGCCCGGCCTTGCCGTCCACCACGATCCGCCCCGGCCCGATCAGTCCGGCGGCACGGAGTGGGGCGAGGCCGAGGACGACCGGCGTGGGGTAGCAGCCCGGGTTGGCCACGAGCGATGCCCCGGAGATCTCGTCGGCGAAGAGCTCGGGAAGACCGTAGACCGCCTTCTCCAGCCAGGCCGGGGCGGGGTGCTCGAACCCGTACCAATCCGGGTACGCAGCCGCCGGGAGCCGGAAGTCGCCGGCTAGATCCACGACCTGGAGGCCGGCCTCGAGCAGCGCGGGAGCCAGAGACGCGCTGGCCCCGTGGGGAAGCGAGAAGAACGCGAAGGACGCCCGGTCGGCCGCCGAGTCTCCGTCGAGGGGAGCGAGCACCCAGCCACCGATCGGAGAGGCGGCGAGGTGAGGATGGACCTCCGCCAGCTCGCGACCGGCCGACTCGTTCGCCGCCAGATACCTGAGTTCCACGTTGGGATGCTCCACCAGCAGGCGCACGAGCTCGCCCCCCACATAGCCCGACGCACCAAAGACGGCGACACGCAGACGGCGGGCCTCACTCATACCGCATATTTATGCATACATTGCATGAACATGTCAACAGATGTCCTGCATCCGAGGAGCCGTCCCGGATCCCTTTCGAGAATCTCCGTGAGGACGTACCATCCTCAATCCCTTCGCTGGATGAAACAGTGGCTGGTCGGGAACGGAGGTCAGATGCGAACACTGGTTGTGGTGATCGCGGCGGTGACGCTGGTGGCTGGAGTGGCATGGGCAGTGGGGGCTCAGACCACCGAGGGCGTGACCCCCGTGAAGTGCATGGACTCCGTGTGGCAGACCACCCCCCAGTCCACGGTCTCGACCAACTGGGTAAACGTCCCTGGATTCAGCGACCACCCCATCGCGATCTACCCCATCGCGATCGACCTGTGGAGTTCCGCATCTTGAGCACCAACGTGGGCGGACAGACCTTCGTCAGCAAGCCCGGCCCGACCCGGTTCGTGCCCGGCCGGGGCGGCCCCGACTCGTTCGCGTACCAGTGGATCGAGCGGGACCAGGTAGCAGCCACACACAGCAACTTCCTCCGGCTGCAATGGCGGAGTCCAAGCGGCGCTGCGGTCCAATTGCAACGAGGCGCCATGTCTTTGCTGTATACAACGGACGCGTGCCAGGGGTCCTCGTAGAGCGCTTTCGTCGCGCAGGGTTCGTACTCAGCGTGGGGTCCCAGCCGGATCAGGGCAGGGCGTGCAGCACGCCAGCCGTGGCCCCGGCCACGGCCCGCGGCGGCTCGGCCCCGCCGGCAGCGCGTGCCCTCGACACCGACCCTCTGGCCTTGCCGAGCTGCGAGCGGAACTCGTCGGCTCCGTTCCCGATCATGGTCGCGGCCCGAGCGATCTTGTTCTCGAGGATCCCCTCCATCGCGTCGAGGAGCGACCCGACCTCCGACAGCACCGCCTGTACGTCCCCCGTGTCGCCGAACCGGCCCACCAGGCTGTACAGGAACAAGAGCACCGGGAGCGCCGTGGAGTACGGAACGATGACGACCCCCTTGGTGAACGCGTCTGCATGCGCCCGCTTCAGGACGGCGTAGGCCGCGTCGGGAACGGCGGCGACCGCCACCGGCGCCGTGAGTGCGGGGTCGAGATACTGGGCGACCTCCCGGGCGCGATTGGCGACCACCCGCTCGACATCTCGGGCCCGGGCGTCGAGCTCGCCGGGGTCCGCTACGGCTTCCAGGGCCTCGAGCTCCGCCAGCGCCGACCACTTGGAATCGACCGGCAGGCGCCGGCCGTCGGGAAGCAAGAGGCCGAACTCCACCACCTTGCCGTTGACCTTGAAGTCGGTGACCAGGATCCCCGGCGGAAGCTGGGTCAGGTGCTGACGGAGGACGTTCTCCCCCGCTCGGCCCTGGGCGGGACCGCCGGCCAGGACCGTTGACAGCCGCCGAACGACGGTCCACGCTTCTCGGTCCCGTTCCTTGCGCTCCCGCTCCGAGATCGATAGCTCGTACAGGGCCCGCCTCGCGCCGGCCATCTCCTCGTGAAGTCGCTCGGCCAGGGCGTCCCGCACCCCCACCGAGTCGGCCAACCGCCGGAGATCGGAGGCCTGGACCTCGAGTCGGGCCTCCAGTCGGCTGGCGCCAAAGAGGTCCTGCGCCCGGTGGCCGCCTCGGCGAGCCGCCACGAGGACGACACCCACGGCGAGTCCGATGGCGAGCCCCACGATCGCAGAGCCCAGATCGGTCACGGTTCCCCTCGGTCTGCCCGCGTGCGTTCGATCACCGGCCAACCGTAGGGGGAGGGTGTGACAGACGCCGGCCCCGGCCTTACGAGCTGCGCTTGCGGGCCGTGGCCTTGCCGCCCCTGCGCCCCGCCGCCTTCTTCTGCGCGGTCGTGCCACCCTGCGAGGAGGAGGACGATCTGCCGCCGGATCCGGACTTCCTGCCGCCTCTGCTGGAGGCCCCGGGCGAGTTCGCGATCCGCGCCGCCCGTTCCTTCGACATCCCCTTCCTCTTCAGCGCCTCGTACTGTTTCTCGTTCTTGACGCTCGGCCGTTTGCCAGGCATGGCCACCTCCTTTTCCTCCAAGTTCGGTCATTCCCCGATTCGTTCGGAGGAAACGGTTGTGATACAAGGGGTTGTCGGCTCCACGAGGAGGGGGGCGAGATGATCGCGACTCGTCGTCTGCTGACGCTGTGCGTCGTCGTCCCATTCGCGGCGCTCTCCCTGCTCGCGCTGGCCGCGCCGGCCTTGGCCGCCGACTCCGAGAAGAACGAACCCCAGATCGTGTTAACCGGACAGGTGGTGGTCCAAGCGAGCCAGACCGTCGGCGATGTGGTGATCTTCAACGGGCCGGCCACTATCGAGGGGACGGTCCGGGGCTCCGTCACCTCCTTCAACGGCGACGTGTCGATCTCCGGCACGGTCACCGGTGACGTGATCTCGTTCAATGGCGATGTCACCGTCGCCTCGGGGGCGCGGATCGGCGGGGACCTGGTGACCCAGTCGGCACCGAGCGTCGCATCCGGGGCGACGATCGAGGGCGACCGCCGGCGGGTGGACACCGACCTGATCTCCGGCCGGTTCACCTGGATCAGCCAGTTCGCCGTGTGGGTGGCCGTCTCAGTCTCGATCCTCGTGCTCGGGTTGCTGCTCCTCCTGTTCGCGCCGCGGGCGGCCGAGTCCGTCGCCGTCACGGCGGTGGAGCGGGTCGGTGCGTCGATCGGCTGGGGGGTCGGCCTGTTCTTCGGGCTCCCCATCGTGGCCGTGATCGCGCTGGTCACCATCGTGGGCATCCCGTTCGGCCTGGGGACCCTCCTCGGTCTCGCGCTGATCTACTCGCTCGGCTACACTGCCTCGTGTTTCGCCTTGGGTCGGGCGCTGCTCAAGCCGCCGACCAGTCGGTATCTGGCCTTCCTGGCTGGGTGGGCCATCGTCCGCGTGGCGTCGCTCATCCCGTTCGTCTCCGGCCTGGTGTGGTTCGTGGCGGTGGTGTACGGGCTGGGAGTCCTCACGGTTGCAGCCCGCCGCAGGGAGTCGACGGCGAGCGTCGCCACACCGGCGATGATGCCGCCGCCGCCCCCGCCGGCTCCCGCCTGACGAGCAGCAGTACGATCCCGGTATGACCGCGCCTGCGGGCATCCACATGGTCCACGTCGCCGGGTCCCACCGGGACGTGGGGGCGCAGATCGGCTCAGCGTGCGCCCCCGTCCTGCGGGAGGCGGTGGAGTTCGACGCCGACATCCCCCCGGGCCGCACCCGCGCCGACCAGCTGTCCCTGGCCGATAGCTACCGAGAAGTCACGGCCGAGGCGCACCCCTGGTACATGGACGAGCTCGAGGGGGCCGCGGAGGCTGCGGGAGTCGATCCCCTCGCGCTGTTCGCCTGCGCCACCGAGGAGATCTGGTACGAGCCGCGCACCCACGCCCTCAAGGGTCGGTGCAGTGACCTGGTGGCCGTCCCGCCCGCCACCGCCGGCGACCGGGTCCTGGTGGCCCACAACAACGACATGCATCGGAAGTACCAGGAGCAGCTCGTCGCGATCGAGTGGGTAGTCCCCGGCGATCCGGTCGTGCTCACCGTCGGCAACGGCATCTGGATCAGCGTGGGATGGAACTCGGCGGGGCTGTCGCTCACCGGCAACGAGCTCTCACCCAACGACGAGCGGATCGGGGTCCCCCGCGAGATCCAGGTACGGTCCATGCTGCGGGGACCGACCGTGGACATGATGCTCGGCGAGGCCCTCCGCCACGATCGCGCATCCTCCTACAACAACGTGCTCGTCTCCAGCCGGGGCGAGGTGGTGAACGTCGAGGGCTCGGCCATGTCGGCGGAGATGACCGAGCCGGACGAACGGGGCCACCTGGTCCATACGAACCATTACGTCTGCGAGGGCATGCTCGGCTACGAGGGCGATCCCGAGTACGCCGCGCACTCCGCCATCCGGTACCGACGGGCCTCGGAGCTCCTCCGGGCCGAGCAGCCGGGCACGGTGACCGCGGACCGGCTCAGGATCATGTTGTCCGACCACGAGAACCCGCCCGACGCCCTGTGCCGGCACCCAGAGCGGTGGGGAGGCGACACGGCCACCGCGTTCTGGTGCGTCGCCGACGTGACCGCGATGCGGATCACGTTGGGCCGGGGCAACCCCTGCGACTCGGTGGCGCAGGAATACGTGTTCGCCGAACGAGCCTGAAGATCGGCTCTCCACCTGCGGGCCGAGCCCGCGGCGCGACCGGTCTCCCGACTGCGGGAGTCGGTGCCGTCGGGTAGGCTGTCCGCCGCCCGAAGCTCCCCGTCCCTCGTCCCCCGCCGGAGGCTCGCCGAATGATGCTCCACGTAGCGAAGGAGGCCGTCGAGGCGGCACGCGCCGCCGGCGCCCACTATGCGGACGCCCGGTTCGTCCACGAGGACTCCGAGTCGATCACGGTCCGCAACCAGGAGATGGAGGGGATCGACCGGGCGACCTCCGAGGGGGTCGGCGTCCGCGTGCTGGTCGACGGGTACTGGGGATTCGCCGCCACCGGACGGTCCGAGGGCGCCGAGATCGCCCGGACCGCCAGCCTGGCTGTGGAGATCGCTCGGGCGGCGGCTCGCCTTCCCCGCGAACCGGTGAAGCTCACCGACGTCGAGCCGGCCACGGGCACATGGGCCAGCCCGTTCCAGGACGACCCGTTCAACGTCTCGCTGGAGGAGAAGGTGGCCCTGTTGATGGAGGCCACCCGACGGATGCAGGAGGTCGATAGCCTGGCGTTCGCCGAGGGGGGTATCGATCTGTACCGGGTCCGGACGTCCTTCGCATCGTCTGAGGGGAGCGCGATCGAGCAGACCGTCCTGCACTCGGGGGCCGGCCTCGACGCCACCGCCGTCTCCGAGGGCGAGCTCCAGCGGCGCTCGTACCCGAACTCGTTCCGCGGCCACATCGCCGCGGCCGGCTGGGAGCACATCGCAAAGCTCGGGCTGATCGAGGAGGCCGAACGGACGGCGACCGAGGCAGTGGAGCTGCTCTCGGCTCCGGACTGCCCCAGCAAGGTGACCACCCTGGTCCTTGATTCCGGCCAGATGGAGCTCCAGGTGCACGAGTCGATCGGCCACGCGGTGGAGCTCGACCGGGTGCTCGGCATGGAGGAGTCCTACGCGGGCTCCTCGTTCGTCTCGCCGGGCGATCGGGGCAACCTTCGCTACGCGAGCGACCTCGTGTCGATCACGGCGGACGCGACCATCCCGGGTGGCCTGGGCTCGTTCGGATGGGACGACGAGGGCGCCCCAGCTCAGCGGGTCCCCATCATCGTCGATGGGACGTTCCAGGACTTCATCTCCAGCCGCGAGACGGCCGGGGCGATCGGCGGCAGGTCCACGGGGGCCATGCGGGCTGATGGTTGGGGCAACCTCCCGCTCATCCGGATGACCAACATCAACATCGAGCCCCGCGAGGGATCGCTCGCCGACATCATCGGCGACACGAAGGATGGCATTTTCATGGCCACGAACCAGTCGTGGTCCATCGACGACAAGCGGGTCAACTTCCAGTTCGGGTGCGAGATCGCCTGGCGCATCAAGGACGGCAAGCTCACGCAGATGTTCCGCAACCCAAACTACACCGGCATCACCACCGAGTTCTGGCAATCGTGCGACGCGGTGGGAGGCCGGGAGGATTGGACCCTGTGGGGCACGCCCAACTGTGGCAAGGGGCAGCCCGTCCAAACCGCGCGGGTGGGTCACGGGACGGCGCCGGCCCGCTTCCGCAACGTCCAAGTGGGCGTGCGCTGATGCCGGGGGCGATCGGACCGGACCGGGTGCGGTCGGTAACCGAGCCGGCGCTGACCGTGCCTGGAGTGGACGGCGTCGAGGTCCTGTTCATCCATGAATGGGTCGGGCTCACCCGGTTCGCCTCCTCGGCCATCCACCAGAGCACCTGGCAGGAGGACACGGGCATCCGCGTTCGGGTGGTGAAGGGCGGATGCATCGGAGTTGCTGCCTCCAATGACTTCTCCGAGCAGGGTGCTCGCGTGGCGGCCGAGAGTGCTAGAGAGATGGCGGAGGTGGTGGCGCCCGATCCGCTGTTCCCCGGACTCGCGCCCCCACAGCCCGTTCCCCGGAGCGGCCGCTTCGACGAGGCCACGGCCTCCACCACCCCGAACGACCGGGCGGAGGGCGTTGCGGCGCTGATCGCCGAATGCGGTCCAGGCCTGGTGGCCTCCGGAGCGTTCGAGACCGCCGCGAGCGAGGTCGCGGTGCTCAATAGCGAGGGCCAATTCTGCTGGGCCCCTTCCACCCTGGCCTCCATCACCACGGTCGTCACCGCCGACGAGGGGGGCAGCGGCTTCGCCGAGACGTTCGCCTCCTCCCTGGCCGAGGTCGATCCCGGGGCCGTGGGCCATCGGGCGGCGACGAAGGCGGCGGCCTCCCGCCGGCCGATGGCTCTCGAACCGGGCCAGTACCCGGTCGTGCTGGAGCCCGCCGCGGTCTCCACATTGGTGGGGTTTCTGGCCTGGATCGGGTTCGGCGGGCGGCTCCTTGCCGAGGAGCGGTCCTGCTTCTCCGGGAAGCGGGGGCAGCAGGTTGCCCAGCCGGCCATCACGATCTACGACGACGCCACCTCGCCCGACACCGTCGGGCTCCCCTTCGACTTCGAGGGAACGCCCCGTCGCCGCGTCGACCTGATCCGCGACGGCGTGTTCATCGACGGCGTATACGACAGGCGCACGGCCCGGCAGGCGGGCACGGAAACGACGGGCCACGCCCTCCCCCCGCCGAACCCGGAGGGTCCGTTCCCCCTCAACCTGTTCATGGAGCCCGGAGAGGCCTCGGTGGAGGACATGATCGCTTCGACCGACCGCGGCCTGCTCGTCACCCGGTTCCACTACTCCAACGTCGTTCACCCCCTGGAGTCGACCATCACCGGGATGACCCGCGACGGGACCTTCCTCATCGAGTCAGGAGAGGTGACTCAGCCGGTGAAGAACTTCCGGTTCACCCAGTCCATCGTCGAGGCCCTCAGGTCCGCGTCGATGGTTGGTCGTGAGGCCGAGCTGGCGAGTGAGTTCTTCTTCTCCGCCTCCCGCGTTCCCGCCCTGAAGGTGGATTCGTTCCACTTCACGGGCCGTTCGGATCACTGACGACGCACGGAGCGGATCTCACCCCCGCCGCCCCGTTCCGGTACCCTCCGCAGAGGGCTGTCCCCAAGGCAGCAGGACGGAGGTGACCCGATGCAGGTCGGAGACGTGATGAAGAGCGCCGTAAAGACCACGACCCCGGACCAGATGTTCGCCCACGTCGCCAAGCTGCTGAAGGACAACGCCATCTCCTCCGTCGTCGTGATGGATGGCGACCGGCTCGCCGGCATCGTGACCGAGCGCGACCTGGTCAACCTGGTGGCGGACGGCCTGGACCCGCAGGCCGTCAAGGTCGCCGACCGCATGAGCACCGAGCTCGACACCGTCGAGCCCCGGACCGATATCGCCGAGGCCGCCGAGCACATGGCCAGGCTTCGGATCCGCCACCTGCCGGTTCTGGACAAGGGTGCATTGGTAGGGATCATCTCCATCCGCGATCTGACCAACTGGGCGGTCGAGGAGATCACCGGCGGCCACGAGCTGCCGGACCTGGAGCGCAGTCACACGACGTTGTCGGCCGCGGCCGAGATCAACCGGAACCGCTGAGGGGCCGGCTGGGAGCTACTCCCCCTGGGCCGCCCGTTGGAAGGCGTCGCGTGGGTGGTGGATCGAACCGAGCTGCGTCACGTCGCGAGGGAAGAGCAATCCCACCGTCCAGTCCATCACGATCCGGACCTTCCGGTTCAGGGTCGGCATCATCCACAGGTGGTAGCTCCGGTGGAGGAACCACGCGGGAAACCCCTTGACCTTCACCCCGAGCACGAGTGCCGCTCCCTTGAACCGGCCGAGGGAGGCGAGCTGCCCCAGGTTCCGCCACCGGAACGGTTCCACCGGTTCCCCACGAAGCGACGCGATCACGTTCCTGCCCAGCCGCCGAGCCTGGCGGAGCGCGTGTTGCGCCGTTGGGGGGGAGAGTCCGCCCGTCGCGAGATCGGGAACCGCAGCGTTGTCACCGGCAGCCCACGCGTCCTCGACGCCACGGACCCGTAGGAACTCGTCCACGACCACGCGTCCCTGTTCGTCGATGGGGAAGTTCGAGCGGGCCGCGAGCGGCTCCGGTTTCACCCCGGCAGTCCACACGAGGGTGTCCGCGGGGAAACGCGTTCCGTTCGACAGGCGCATCACCCCGCCCTCGGCCGACTCGAGCGTCGTGTTCACCAGCACCTCGATCCCCCGCACCCGGAGCCGCGAGCCCACGTAGGTGGCCAGATCGGGGCTCAACTCGGGCAGGATGCGTGAGGTGGCCTCTACCAGGACCCAGCGCATGTCGTCGGGATGCAGGCCCGGGTAGTAGTGCAGCGCCGAGCGGGCCATGTCCTCCAACTCCGCCAGGGCTTCCACCCCCGCGTACCCGGCCCCCACGAAGACGAAGGAGAGGGCGGCCCGCCGATGATCCTCGTCGGGCTCCTCGGCGGCGGCGTCGAGCCGGGACAACACGTGGTTGCGAAGGAAGATGGCCTCGGCCACGGTCTTGAACCCGACCCCTTGCTCGGCCAGGCCTGGCACGGGCAGGACCCTCGATCGAGACCCCGCGCCCAGCACGAGGACGTCGTAGGGGACATCGAGGTTCTCCCCGTTCGGCGTCCGCACCGTGGCCACTCGCCGATCGTGGTCGATGCGCCGCACCTCGCCGACCAGGACGCTCGTCTTCTTGAGGATCTGTCGGAGGGGGACGACGACGTGGCGGGGCTCGATGTTGCCCGAGGCCACCTCGGGCAAGAACGGCTGGTACTGCATGTAGTTCTCCGGGTTCACCAGCGTCAGCTCGTGGCCCGCTCGCGACAGCTCCCGTTGCATCTCCAACGCCGCGTACATGCCGACGTAGCCGCCCCCAACGATCAGCACGCGCCGACGGGCGGGCTGCATCTCCTTAGCCCGAGTGCGCGACGGCGCGAAGCACCCGGAACCGATCGGGATCGGTCGTCACCGACCCCAAACGCACGGGGTCGTACCGCGTCCCGTGACAGTCCGAGCCGCCCGTGACGACCAGCCCGAGCCGCTTGGCCAGGCCCCGGTAGTGCTCGCGTTGCTCGGGGGTGTGGTCGCTGTGGTCAGCCTCCAGGCCAGCCATCCCCGCCTCAGCCATGGCTTCGATGAGATCCTCGGGGATCGGAGCCTCGGCGCTCCACATGCCAGGATGGGCGAGGACGCACGCGCCACCCGCCCGGCGGACGAGCGCGAGGGCGTCGAGGGGGGCGAGCGCGTGCTTGGGGACGGACGCGGGTCCCTCGTCGCCGATGAGCCGGTCGAAGGCCTCCTCCTCGTCGGCCACGACGCCGGCCTCGACCAGCGCCTGAGCAACGTGAGGTCGCACGATGTTGCCGCTGCCGGCGATCTCTCGGACCCGTTCGAACGAGACCGGGTACCCCAGCGACCGGAGCTTCTCGACCATCACCTCCCCCCGAAGGAACCGTTCGGAGCGCAGCCGGACGAGTTCGGCCTGGAGCCCCTCGTTCTCCGGATCCATCCAGTAACAGAGGACGTGGACGCTCGTGCCCTGGTGCTCGGCGGAGAGCTCCACGCCCGGAACGACTTCGACGCCGAGCTCGCGTCCGGCTCGGGCCGCCTCCTCGAGCCCGTCGGTCGTGTCGTGGTCGGTGATGGCCACGACCTCCAGGCCGCGCTGGGATGCCAACTTCACCAGCTCCGGCGGAGCGAACGTCCCGTCGGAGCGGTTCGTGTGGGTGTGGAGATCGATCCCGCCCATGGACGGGCCATGGTGTCACAGGGACTGCGCCGCCGTCTCCGACGGCAAAGTCGGCGGGCCGGGCAGGAGAGGTCAGCGGGCCCGAGCGGACAGGCGGCCGGCGCCCATGTCCCTGGAAAGGCTCCGAGCGGTCTCCCGGACCGCCGCCACCACGTGCGGCGAGGGCCCGTCGCTCAGCAACCGCTCGACCGGTCCGGCCACGCCGATCGCGCCCACGGGCCCGCCCGCGTGATCGAACACCGTCGCCGCGATCTCCGCCTCTCCGACGATGGCCTCCTGGTCCTCCAACGCGACGCCCCGTCTGGCTACTTGATCGAGCTCACGGTCCAGGGCCGTGGGATCGCAGACCGTCTTGCCGGTCAGGCGGGCAAGTTCCTCGTCCAGGAGCTCGCTGCGCTGCTCGGTCTGGAGGTACGCCGCCATGGCCTTGCCCAGGGCGCAGGCGTGCCACGGGATCGACGCCCCCACCTCCAAGATCTGCACCGAGTTGTCCGGCCGGAACACGTGATGGACGATCAGCACCCGCCGGCCATTCAGGACGCCCACCCGGACCGCCTCCCCCACCCGGCTGGCCAGCGACTCGGCCCAAAGGAGCGAGCGAGCCCGGAGCTCGTGGTTGTCCAGGAACGCGTTCCCGAGCTGGAGCATGGCCGGCCCCAAGCGATACTTCCCCGCCTCCTCGTCCCGCTCCACGAGCTGCTCCGCCTCCAGGGCGCGCAGCAGCCCGAAGACGGTGGCTTTGGCCAGGGCGAGACGCTCGCCGAGCTCGGTCACGCCCAGGCGGGGAGACGAGCCCAGCTCTTTCAGGATCAGGGCGGCACGACGGACCGACTGGATCACGGTCGCCCACCGCCCGGTCCGTCCGCGCCCAATGCCGCCCGCTCCAGCGCGAGAAACAGTAGCGCCGTCGACGTGGCACCCGGATCCTGGTGCCCCATGCTCCGGGGCCCGAGGTATGAGGCCCGGCCCTTCCTGGCCTGGAGGGGCACGGTGGCCCGCATGCCCTCCTCGGCCGCGTCCCGGGCCCTGGTCGCGGCGGCTGGCAGGTCCTCCCCGGCGCGAAGCCCCCGCTCGAACGCCGCCAGGGCCGGGACGAAGGCGTCGACGATGGTCTTGTCACCCACCGCGGCCGCTCCCAACTTCTGGATGGCCTCGAGCCCGGCCCGAAGCGCCACCAACAGGTCCTCCGGACCGAACTGCGCCTTCGACGCGAGCGCCTGACCCAGACCCCGAAACCCGCTCCCGTAGAGGGGCCCGGCCGCGCCGCCGACCGTGAATGTGATCGCCGTTCCCACCGCCTCCAGGATGGCCCCCGGCGCCTCCTCCGCCATCCCCTGGAGCTTGGCCACCGTGGCCGTGAGTCCCCGGTCGAGGTTGATCCCGTGGTCCGCGTCGCCGATCGCAGCGTCGAGCTGCGTCAGGTAGTCGCGCTGGTCCCTGACCAGGAAGGCAAGCTCGTTCACCCACTGGAGGAGGAAGGCCGCTCCCAGGAGGGCCTCGCCATCCCCCACCGCCGACACCGTTCCCCGTGTGGACCGTCGCGCGCGCATCTCCTCCACGTTCCGCTTCTCCAGGGCTGCCTGTCAAGCGCGTGCTCGGCACCCCCAGGACATCGACCGGCAGGCGCGATGTTCGACGATACCGAACACCGTCCTGAATTGAGCCGATTTGACATACGAGACCGAACGATCTTGGCTGGTGTGGACACAGCGGCCACCCGTGATCCGTTGGCGGGGGAAGGGAGGGTGCGCTTGGTGTTGCTCGCCCGAGCCGAGGGGCCCGGGTTGCTTGCCCTGTCGTCTCGAGAAGGGGGTGGTCATGAACAACTTCACTGCGGAGGCGATCGGAACCGGACTGTTGATCCTGTTCGGCGACGGCGTCGTCGCCGGTGTGGTGTTGAACAAGACCAAGTCGCAGAACTCGGGGTGGATCGTCATCACCTTCGGGTGGGGACTTGCCGTCGCCGTCGCGGTGTACGCCGTGGGACGGTTCAGCGGGGCGCACATCAACCCGGCGGTCACGCTCGGGCTCGCCGCCACCGACCAGGGCCTGGCGTGGAAGGACGTGCCGACGTACATCGCCGGGCAGTACACGGGGGCGATCATCGGCGCAGTCCTGGTGTACCTGGCGTACTATCCTCATTGGGCCCCGACGGAGGACCCGGGGACCAAACTCGCCGTGTTCTGCACGGGCCCGGCCATCCGCAACTACGTGGCCAACTTCATCACGGAGGTCATCGGGACGTTCGCCCTGCTGCTCGGCGTGCTCGCAATCCTCGGCAACGACCTGACTGCGGGCTTCGCGCCGCTGTTGATCGGCCTGCTGGTGCTGGCCATCGGCCTGTCGCTCGGCGGCCCGACTGGGTACGCCATCAACCCGGCGAGGGACCTCGGTCCGCGGATCGCGCACTTCTTCCTGCCGATCCCGGGTAAGCGAGACTCGGACTGGTCCTACGCCTGGATCCCGGTGGTCGCTCCGATCGTCGGCGGCATCCTGGGGGCATGGTTCTACAAGGGGATGTTCACGTAGGGAAGCGGCGGTCCGCCGCGGGGAAGGAGCCCATGTGAAGAAGCTGATCAACAAGCCGGAGGACGTCGTCACCGAGGCGCTCCAGGGCATCGCGGCGGCACATCCAGACCTCGTACGGGTCCACACCAACCCGAACTACATCGTTCGGGCGGACGCGCCCGTGCAGGGGAAGGCCGCCTTGGTCTCTGGGGGCGGCTCCGGCCATGAACCCATGCATGGCGGCTTCGTGGGGATGGGCATGCTGGACGCCGCATGCCCCGGCGAGGTGTTCACCTCCCCGACCCCCGACCAGATGCTGGAAGCGACGAAGGCAGTCAACGGCGGCGAGGGCGTCGTCCACATCGTGAAGAACTACACGGGCGACGTCATGAACTTCGACATGGCGGCCGAGATGGCCCGAGGCGAGGGCATCGAAGTCGAATCGGTCCTGGTCGACGACGACGTGGCGGTGCAGGACAGCCTGTACACCGCCGGTCGTCGAGGCGTCGGCACGACCGTGCTCATGGAGAAGATCGCCGGAGCGGCGGCGGAGGAACGTCGTGCCCTGAAGGAGGTCGCGGAGATCGCACGGCACGTGAACGCGAACGGGCGGAGCATGGGGATGGCCCTGACCTCGTGCACGGTGCCGGCGGCTGGCAAGCCCACCTTCGAGATCGGCGACGACGAGATAGAGATCGGCATCGGGATCCACGGCGAGCCCGGCCGGCAGCGGATGAAGCTCAAGCCGGTCAACGAGATCGTGGAGATGATGACGGTCGCCGTCGTGGAGGACATCCCGTACGAGAAGGGGGATGAAGTCCTGGCGTTCGTGAACGGCATGGGCGGCACGCCCCTCATCGAGCTCTACGTCGTGTACAACGAGGTGAACAAGTTCCTGGCGGGACGGGGCATCAAGATCACCAGGAACCTGATCGGCTCGTACATCACGTCGCTCGAGATGGCCGGGTTCTCGATCACGCTGCTCAAGCTGGACGACGAGCTCACGAAGTTGTGGGACGCGCCGGTCAAGACTCCGGGGTTGCGCTGGGGGGCCTGAGCATCCCACGAGGGCGGGCGGCCCGAATGCCGGCGAGCGAGGAAGGAGGGTCGGTGAGCGTCCCATACGACCAGGTGGTCCAGTTCGTTCGGACGTTCGCCAAGGTGGTGTCCGAGAACCGGGAGTACCTGACCGGCCTGGACTCGGCCATCGGCGACGCGGATCACGGGATCAACATGGATCGCGGGATGAGCGCCGCCCTCGCCAAGCTCGACGGCGTGTCGGAGGGAGACGTGGGCAACCTGTTCAAGGCGGTGGGGATGACCCTCGTCTCCACCGTCGGGGGGGCCGGAGGACCCCTGTACGGCACGCTGTTCATGCAGATGGGCATGGCCGTGGCCGGCAAGCCCGAGCTCTCCTCGCAGGACTGGTCCGAGGCCCTCACGAAAGGGCTGGAGGGCGTGGTCATGCGGGGCAAGGCCGAGCCCGGTGATAAGACGATGGTCGACGCGCTAACGCCGGCTCGCGACGCGTTGAAGGAGGCCCTCGAGGAGGGGGCCTCCTTCGGCGACGCGCTGCGGCGCTCGGCCGCCGCGGCCGAGGAGGGGATGAAGGGCACGATCCCCCTGGTGGCCCGCAAGGGTCGGGCCAGCTACCTCGGCGAGCGGAGCGCCGGCCATCAGGACCCCGGGGCCACGTCGAGCTTTCTGCTGCTGAAGACGGCCGCCGACACGTGGGCCGACGCGGACCCCTAACAGGAGGAAGAGGAGGACAGGGAGGCGCCATGGCGGAGTATGCAGGAGCGTTGGACCAGGGCACGACCAGCACGCGGTTCATGATCTTCGACCACAGCGGCAAGGTGGTCGGGATCGACCAGAAGGAGCACGAGCAGATCTATCCGAAGCCCGGGTTGGTCGAGCACGATCCGATGGAGATCTGGCAGCGATCCGAGGATGTGATCACCGGCGGCCTGAAGAAGGCCAAGATCCAGGCGAGCGACCTCGCGGCGGTGGGCGTCACGAACCAGCGCGAGACCACGGTGGTTTGGGAGAAGTCCTCGGGCAAGCCGGTCTACAACGCGATCGTGTGGCAGGACACACGGACCGACAAGATCTGCAATGAGTTGGCAAAGGACGGCGGCCAGGATCGGTTCCGCTCGAAGGTCGGGCTGCCGCTGGCCACCTACTTCTCGGGACCGAAGATCAAGTGGATCCTCGACAACGTCGACGGGGTGCGCGAGCGCGCCCAGCGGGGCGAGGTCGTATTCGGCAACATCGACACCTGGTGCATCTGGAACCTTACCGGCGGCCCGGAGGGCGGGGCGCACGTCACCGACGTGTCCAACGCCAGCCGGACCATGCTCATGAACCTGGAGACCCTCGATTGGGACGACGAGATCCTGGGCATCATGGGCATCCCCCGGGCCATGCTGCCGCAGATCAAGCCCTCGAGCGAGGTCTACGGCCAGGCCAAGGGCGCGCTGGCGGGGATCCCGGTAGCCGGCGACCTCGGCGACCAGCAGGCGGCCGTATTCGGCCAGACCGCGTTCGATGTCGGCGATGCCAAGAACACCTACGGGACGGGGAACTTCCTGCTCTTGAACACGGGAACGACACCCGTCCAGTCCAAGAGCGGGCTTCTGACGACGCTCGGGTACAAGATCGGCAGCCAGCCCGCCGTTTACTGCCTGGAGGGAGCGATCGCCATCACCGGCGCCCTCGTGCAGTGGCTGCGGGACAACCTGGGGCTGATCAAGACGTCGCCCGAGGTGGAGGATCTCGCCAAGACCGTGGAGGACAACGGCGGGACCTATTTCGTACCGGCCTTCTCCGGCCTGTTCGCCCCGTACTGGAGAAGCGACGCCCGCGGCGCGATCGTGGGCCTCACCCGATACGTCACCAAGGGCCACATCGCCCGGGCGGCCCTGGAGGCCACGGCATGGCAGACCCGCGAGGTTGTGGATGCCATGAACGCGGACTCCGGCGTCGCCCTGAAGGAGCTGAAGGTCGATGGCGGGATGGTCTACAACGACCTCCTGATGCAGTTCCAGGCCGACGTCCTCGGCGTGCCGGTGATCCGGCCGACCGTGGCGGAGACCACGTCGCTCGGCGCGGCCTACGCGGCGGGCCTGGCCGTCGGGTTCTGGAAGGAGGTCAACGACCTCCGGGCCAACTGGGGCAAGGACAAGGACTGGAGCCCCAAGATGGACAAGGCCGAGGTCGATCGGGAGTACAAGCAGTGGAAGAAGGCCGTCACCCGCACGTTCGACTGGGTGGAGGAGTAAAGGAGGCCGCGGAACCAAGACAGCGCCCGGCAATATCCAGATCCCGGGCAGTTCCAAAGTGGGCATCCCCTTCCGAAGGGAGGGAGCGATGAAGGACGATCAGGAGGGCGACTTCGCGGCCGGCCAGGAGACCGAGCACCCGGAGGAGCACCGCAAAGGCGATTTCGCCGAGGGCCAGGAGAAGGAGCACGAGGAGCACGAGGAGGGCGATTTCGCCGAGGGCCAGGAGAAAGAGCACGAGGAGCACCGCAAGGGCTCATTCGACGAGGGCCAGGGTTAGCTCGTGACGTGGGGGGCGCGGGGTGCGGCGGTCGGGCCGCCGCACCCCGCGCCCCTTGCACGCGCCCCGTAGGAGAATCGACGGGATGGCCACGCTCCAAACCGACGTGCTCGTCATCGGAGGAGGCTCGACCGGCGTCGGCGTGGCCAGGGATGCGGCGATGCGCGGATTCTCCACCGTCCTGGTGGACCGTGGCGACCTGGCCACGGGGACCACCGGACGGTTCCACGGGCTCCTGCACTCCGGCGGCCGGTACGTGGTGAAGGACCCCAAGGCCGCCGAGGAGTGCATGCACGAGAACCGGATCCTCCGGCGGATCGCCAGCGACTGCATCGAGGACACGGGCGGACTGTTCGTGACCACGCCCATCGACACGCCGGAGTACGCCGACCGGTTCGTGGAGGGGTGCCGGGCGGCCAGCATCCCGGTCGAGGAGATCCCCGTCGCCGAGGCCCTCCGCCGCGACCCCCGGATCAACCCCTCGATCTCCCGGGCGTTCGTTGTTCCCGACGCCAGCGTGGACTCGTGGAAGACCGTGTGGGCCTGCGCCCGGTCGGCTCAGGCGTACGGGGGCCGCATCCTCCCCTATCACGAGGTGATGGACCTCACGGTGGAGGGCGGGGCGGTACGGGGAGCCCTGGTCAAGGACCGCCGGGGCGGTGAGGACGTCCGGATCGACGCCGACTACGTGGTGAACGCCTCGGGGGCGTGGGCCGGGCGGATCGCTGCCATGGCCGGCTGTGACGTCACCGTGCTCCCGGGCAAGGGCATCATGATCGCCATGAACCACCGGCTGGTGAACACGGTGGTCAACCGGTGCGAGATGCCGGCCGATGGCGACATCATCGTTCCGATCCGCACCGTTTCGGTGATCGGGACGACGGATCAGAAGGTGGCCGATCCCGACGACTGGCAGATCAACCGGGACGAGATCCAGAAGATGATGGACGCGGGCGAGAACCTCGTCCCGGGGTTCCGCCAGGCCCGAGCGCTCCGGGTATGGGGCGGGGTCCGGCCCCTGTACCAGGACAAGCCCGAGGGGGCCGACACGCGGGACGTCACCCGGGCCCACACGTTGCTGAACCACCGGAAGCGAGACGGCGTCGAGCGGTTCCTCACGATCACCGGCGGCAAGTTCTGCACGTTCCGGCTGATGGCGGAGGATACCGTCGACGCCCTCTGTGCAGAGGTCGGCGTGGACCAGCCGTGCCGCACCGCGGACGAACCCTTGCCCGATTCCGAGCAGGGCCGGTACTACTGGCTCGGCTCGCGGGTTGAGCGTCGGGAGACCACGCTCCATGAGGACCAGCTGATCTGCGAGTGCGAGCTCGTACCCCGCCGTCGCCTCGAGGCGGCCATGCTGCGCCGCGAGACGGTCGACCTCGACGACATCCGCCGGACGATCCGGCTGGGGATGGGGCCCTGCCAGGGCGGTTTCTGCATCTATCGAGCCACAGGGATCCTGCACCAGGTGGGGAAGATGGCCGGGGAGGCCGCCAACCGCTCTCTGCTCGACTTCGTCCAGGAACGGTGGAAGGGGGTCCAGCCGATCTTGCACGGCGACCAGCTCCGCCAGGCCAGGCTGGACGACTGGATCTTCCAGGGGATCCTCGACGTCGCTCACCTCCCGGGTGCCTGGGTGGGCGCCGCATGAGCCCTGACGCCGTGGTGGTCGGGGCGGGCCTGGCCGGGCTGGCCGCGGGGGTTCGCTTGGCCCAGGCGGGCCTTCGAACCACGTTGGTGGCGAAGGGACCGGGCGCCACCCATCTCGCCCCCCCCACGATCGACGTGCTGGGGTACGCCCCCGACCTGGTGGAGCGCCCCGCCGCCGCCCTTGCCTCGTTCGCGGCCGAGCGACCGGACCATCCCTACGCACGGCTGCCGGCGTACACGGTGGCGGCGAGCGCCGAATGGCTCAGAGCGCTCGTGCCATCGCTCGCATACGTCGGGACGATCGAGGAGAACCTCCTGCTCCCCACCGGAGTGGGAGTGCCAAAGCCATCGGCGTTCGTCCCGGAGGCCATGGCCGCCGGGGATCTCCGGTCGGGGGGGCGGTTCGCGTTCGCAGGCCTTCGGGCCCTGAAGGACTTCTATCCCCGGCTCCTGGCCGAGAACCTGTCCCAGGCCAAGCTCCCGACGGGCGTGACCGTGGACGCTCGGGCCGTGCAGCTCACCGATCCCGGTACGGAAGCCGACGTGAGCCCGCTCGGCTACGCCCGGATGTTCGAGGATCAAGAGTTCCGTTCGGTGGTGGCGGCGGAGCTCCTTCCCAAGCTGGAACCTGGGGAGTCGGTGGGGTTCCCGTCCGTGCTCGGCCTCCACGAGCACCGAACGACCTGGCTCGATCTCCAGGATCGCCTGGGACGGCCGGTGTTCGAGGTGCCGACGCTGCCGCCCTCGGTGGCCGGCATCCGGCTGTTCCACGCGCTGTGCGGCGCGTTCGTCCTCGCGGGAGGCCGGCTCCTGATGGGTTCGACGGCTGCGGGCGCGGAGACGAACGACGGCGTGGTAACGAACGTGGTCATCCAGTCGGCGGCGGCCCGCACCAGGCCCATCGAGGCCAAGTCGTTCGTGCTGGCGACCGGGGGATTCGCCGAGGGCGCCCTGTTCCTGGACTCCTACGGTGAGGTTCACGAATCGGTGTTCGGGTTGGCGGTGTCGGGGATCCCCGCCGGCGAGCCTCGGTTCGCCCCGCGGTATTTCGACGACCAGCCCATGGCCCGAGCGGGGATCTCCGTCGACGAACGCCTCCGGCCGCTCGACCTCGCGGGCAACGTCGCGTTCCGAAACCTCTTCGCCGCCGGCGCCGCACTCGGGGGCGCCGAGCCGTGGCGGGAGCTGTCCGGCAACGGCCTGGCCCTTGCATCGGGGTTCGCCGCAGCATCCGCGATCGTGGAGGGGGTGTCCTGATGGACACGATGGAGTGGGTCAGGGGGTCGCTGGACCACTGCGTGAAGTGCACGATCTGCGAGACGTTCTGCCCCGTGTCGAACGTCACACCGCTCTTCCCCGGACCGAAGTACGTCGGGCCGCAGCTGGAACGGTTCCGGACCGACGACGGCTCGCCCGATGCGTCCCTCGACTATTGCTCCGGATGCGGGATCTGCACCACGGTCTGTCCTCAGGGTGTGAAGATCGCAGAGATCAACTCCCAGGCCCGGGCGAAGATGAAGGCCCAGCGAGGGATCCCCCTCCGGGACCGGATCATCGCCCGGCCGAGCGCCATGGGCAGGGTGGGGACGCCGCTCGCCCCCATCGCCAACTTCTTCCTCAAGAACAGAACGTTCCGGTGGCTGCTGGAGCGAACCCTCCGGGTACACCGGAAGGCGCCGATGCCGCTGTTCGCCAGCCGGACGTTCCAGTCGTGGGTCCGCCGCCACCCCCCGCTCACAAAGGCCACCAAGGCCATCGTGTACTTCCACGGGTGCAGCGCGAACCACTTCGAGCCCCGGGTCGGGCAGATGGCCGTGGCCGTCCTGGAACACAACGGCTACCGCGTGATCGTCCCCCGGCAGGACTGTTGCGGGCTGCCGCTGCAGTCGAACGGGCTGTTCGACGACGCGCGGCGATACGTCCGCGAGCTCGCCAAGCGCCTCGAGCCGTACGCCCGGCGCGGCTACGACATCGTGGCCACCTCGACCAGCTGCGGGCTGATGTTGAAGCGTGAAGCCCGCGAGATCCTCGAGCTGGAGGACGACGAGGACCTCCGAATGGTTTCGGCCCACATGTTCGACATCTGCGAGTTCCTGCTGGACCTGCACGAGCGGGGAGCGCTACAAACCGACTTCCGGCCGCTCGACATGCGAGTCCCCTACCACGCGCCTTGTCAGCAGCGGGGCCACGGTATCGGCAAGCCGGCGCTCGAGCTGTTCGACCTGATCCCCGGGCTCGAGGTGATGGACAGCGATGTCGAGTGCTGCGGCGTGGCCGGGACCTACGGGCTGAAGACCGAGAAGTACGACATCGCCATGGAGGTGGGGGCGCCGCTGTTCCGTCATGTCAAGGAGGTGGCGACGGAGGTCGCCGCGTGTGACAGCGAGACCTGCCGGTGGCAGATCACCCGGGCGACAGGGATCCCCTCCGTCCATCCCGTCGAGCTCCTGTACCGGGCCTACGGATTGTCGTGAGGGCGGGCCACCTCGCGGAGGATCCGTTGATCACGTGATCGGCATCGTCCTGGTCTCGCACAGCCCCAAGGTCGCCGAGGGCGTGGCCGAGCTGGCGCGCGAGATGGGCGGGGCCGACGTCCGCCTGGAGGCGGTGGGCGGCCTCGACATGCCCGACCGGCCCATGGGGACCGACGCGGTCCTGGTCATGCAGGCCATCGAGCGCGCCTGGTCGGAGGATGGCGTGCTCGTCCTGATGGACCTGGGGAGTGCCGTGCTCTCGGCGGAGATGGCCCTGGACATGCTGCCGACCGATCGAAGGGAGCGGATCCTGCTCTGCGAGGCGCCGTTCGTCGAGGGTGCGGTGGCTGCCGCGGTAGCGGCCAAGTTGGGGAGGTCGCTCTCGGAGGTCGCCGAAGAGGCCCGAGGGGGACTCGGGCCCAAGGCCGTGCATCTCGGGACGCCGGCGCCCACCGCTCCGGTCTCCGATCCCGCCTCCGGAGAGGCGGGCGGACCGCACGCCAGCGTTCAGCTCTCGGTGTTGAACCCTCTCGGGCTCCACGCCAGGCCGGCCGCTCGGTTCGTCCAGACTGCGGGGCGGTTCGACGCGGAGATCCGCGTGATCAACCGCACCACCGGCGCGGGGCCGGCCAACGCCAGGAGCCTGAACGCGGTGGCCACCCTGGGGGTCCGCCAGGGCCACCAGATCGAGGTGGTGGCACGGGGACCGGAGGCCCAGGCGGCCATCGACGCCATCGGGGCCCTTGCGGCCGATCGATTCGGCGATGATGTCGAGAGCCTGGCCTCTGGGGCGGCTCGGAGCGACGCCGGGGCCGCCGAGCCACCGGCGGGCGTCGCGGTCCACGGCACCCTGTCCGGCTTGCCGGCGTCCCCGGGTGTCGCCGTGGGTCCTGCCCGCCACGTCCACCCTCCGGACATCGAGGTCCCGCCCGGGCCGGCCGGCGAGCCGAAGGAGGAGTGGGCAGCCCTGGAGGCAGCGATCGATGCCACGCGGGTGGAGATCTCGGCCACTCGCGCGACCGTCTCCGCCCGGGGCGACGAGCAGAGCGCCGCGATCTTCGACGCGCACCTGCTGTTCCTGGAGGACGAGGAGCTCCTCGTGCCGGTCCGATCGGCGATCCTCGACGGAGGCCGCGGAGCCGGGGAGGCATGGAAGGAGGCCGTCGATCGGGTAGCGGAGACGTGGCGGGCCCTGGACGATCCGTACCTTCGCGAGCGGGCCGGCGACGTCGAGGCGGTTGGGGCGCAGGTTCTCGCCCACCTGCTGGGGGGCGCGAGCGCCCGACCCTCTCTCGCAAGCGAGGGCGTGCTGATCGCGGCGGACCTGACCCCGGCCGACACCGCGGGCCTGGACCCTGCGATCGTGGTGGGGATCGCCACCGCGCTGGGCGGCCCCACCTCCCACTCGGCGATCCTGGCCAGCTCGCTCGGGATCCCCGCCGTGGTCGGCCTGGGCCGGGCGGTCCTGGAGATCGCGGAGGGAGCGACCGTGATCGTCGACGGCGAGGGGGGCACGGTCAGCTCCGACCCCGAGCCGGCGCAGATCGCGGAGGCGGAGCGCCGGGCCGAGTCCTTCCGGGCGAGGGAGGCCGCTGCCCGGGCCGAGGCGACCCGCCCCGCAGTCACCCGAGATGGAACGTCGATCGACGTGCTGGCCAACGTGGGCCAGCCCGCCGACGTCGAGGCCGCGCTGGATGCCGGTGCCGAGGGGGTCGGCCTGCTTCGAACCGAGTTCCTGTTCATCGGACGGGACTCGATGCCGAGCGAGGAGGAGCAGGAAGCCGCCTATCGCGGCATCGCCGAGCCGCTCGGGGGCCATCCGCTGATCGTTCGAACCCTGGACGTCGGGGGCGACAAGCCGCTCCCCTATCTCCCGGTGCCCGCCGAGGCGAACCCGTTCCTCGGCCTGCGCGGCCTCCGGCTCGGACTGGCCCGGCCGGACGTCCTCCGGACGCAGCTGCGGGCGATCCTTCGGGTGGCGGCTGATCATCCGGTGAAGGTGATGTTCCCTATGGTCACCTCGCTCGCGGAGTTCCGAGCGGCGAGGGCCCTCGCGGAGGAAGCCCGACACCAGGTCGAGGGCGCCGGCGGCCGGGTCCCGTCGTACCTCGAGGTGGGGATCATGGTGGAGGTCCCGGCGGCGGCCCTCGCCGCCGAGGCATTCGCGGCACACGTCGACTTCTTCTCGATCGGGACGAACGACCTAACGCAATACACGCTCGCGGCCGAGCGCGGCAACGAACGCGTGGCCGGCTTCGCCGACGCCCTGCACCCGGCGGTGCTTCGGCTCATCCGGATGACGGCCCAGGGCGCCGGGTCGCATGGACGGATGGTCGGCGTGTGCGGGGAGATCGCGGGTGACCCGGTCGCGGTGCCCATCCTTGTCGGGTTGGGCGTCCGGGAGCTGTCGGCGGCGCCGCCCGCGGTGCCGCGGGTCAAGCGGGCGGTCCGGGAGACGGACCTCGGATCGGCACGCATCCTGGCCGACCGGGCCCTCGCGCTCGATTCCGCCGAAGCCGTACGTGCCGCGGCGGGCTGAGGCCGCTGCTAGGGTTGCCGGGGGTCACGTCGAGCCGGGGGTCGCGTCGAGTGGATGAACGGGAAGCCCGGGCTGCATCGATCCTTCGACTGCTTACGTACCTGCGGGTGATCCTGGTCCCCATCGTGATGTGGCTCCTCCTTTCCGATCCGTTCGACCACGCGTACGGGGTGGCCGCCGCCCTGTTCAGCTTCGCCGCTGCGACGGACTTCTTCGACGGCTACCTGGCCCGCCGGTGGGCCGCGACCACGACGCTCGGCGGCTTCCTGGACACGACGGCCGACAAGCTGCTCGTCTCGGGGGTCCTGATCGCGCTGGTGTCGGTTGGGCGGGCATCCGCGTGGATCGCAGCCATCATCATCGGACGTGAGCTGCTGATCCTGGGGCTGCGGGGCGTGGTCGCCGCCGACGGCACGGTCATGCGGACGTCGATCTGGGGCAAGCTGAAGGCGAACGTGCAGTTCGTGGCGATCCTCCTGGCCATCCTTCGAACCCGATCGACGATCGGGCCGCTGTACCTGGACCAGTGGGCAATGCTCGCCGCGGCGGCCATCACGGTCGCGTCGGCGGTGGAGTACCTGGCTAGGTTCGCCGGGAGCGCGTCCCGGCTCGACCGCGGCTGATCGCGGTGCCGGGGGCCGCGCTCGTGACGGGGGGAACCGGCTTCGTCGGCGGGGGCGTGGTGCGCGCGCTGGTCGAGCGAGGCTGGGACGTCATCGCGCTCACGCGCACCGAGGCGGGCGCCGGTGCGCTCGCGAGTGCGGGCGCCCGTCCGGCGCTCGGTGACGTGGCCGAGCCCGATGCCATCCTCCGTGCGGCTGTCGGGTGCGAGGTGGTCTTCCACGCGGCCGGGCTGAACGCCTCCTGCCTGCGCGACCCCTCGCCGCTCGTTCGGATCAACGTGGCGGGGACGCGGAACGTCCTGGAGGCGGTGGCGCGGGCAGGCGTTCGGCGATTCGTGCACACCTCGTCGGCGGCGGCCATCGGCGAGCCGGCCGGGGACGTTGGGAGGGAGGACACCGCACATCGAGGCTGGTTCCTCACGGCCTACGAGCGATCCAAGTTCCAGGCCGAACGGCTGGTCCTGGAACGGGGGCCCGAACTGGGGCTCGAGGTGGTGTGCGTCGATCCGTCGTCGGTGCAGGGTCCAGGCCGGGCCACGGGTACCGCCCGGCTCCTGCTCGCCGCGGCCAGGGGACGACTGCCCCTGGCCTTCGACGCCTGGCTCTCGTTCGTCGACGCCGACGACTGCGCCCTGGGACACGTGCGGGCGGCCGAGCGCGGGCGTCCCGGGGAGCGGTACATCCTGTCCGGGGAGTCCGTCAGGGTCCGCCAGGCGCTCGATGTCCTCCGTGGGGTCACGGGACGGCCCACGAGGACCTGGTTCGTCCCCCGGCGCTCGGTCCTGCCCGCCGCGGCCGTGGTGGAGGCGGCGGCCCGGGCCGTGGGGCGGACCCCACCCGTCTGTCGGGAGGTCGTGAGGGCCGGCCTCCACGGTCACCGATTCGACGGGTCGAGGGCAACGCGGGAGCTGGGCCTGGTCTACACGCCGCTCGTGGAGACCCTCCGCCGGACCGTGGACTGGTTCGTGGCTCAGGGCCTTCTGGGGGATGGGATCGCGGGACGCCGGGCGCACGGGTCAGCGTACGATGGGGACGTCGGGGTCGAACCGACGAGGCCCGGTACCCGCACCCGGAGGTGGCGTTCGCCATGACCAAGATGAGGCCCGACCGCAACCTGGCGATGGAGCTGGTCCGCGTGACCGAGGCGGCCGCGCTCGCGGCCGGACGGTGGGTGGGACGGGGCGACAAGGAGGCGGCCGATCAGGCCGCCGTGGACGCCATGCGGGGCATGATCGACACGGTGTCGATGCACGGCACGGTGGTGATCGGCGAGGGCGAGAAGGACCGGGCGCCGATGCTGTACAACGGCGAGGAGGTGGGCGACGGGGGCGGCCCCGCCGTCGACGTCGCGGTGGATCCCATCGACGGGACCCGCCTGACCGCCACCGGCCAGCCCAACGCGCTTGCGGTCATCGCGCTGGCCGAACGGGGCAGCATGTTCTTCCCCGGCGCGGCCGTCTACATGGAGAAGGTGGCCGCCGGGCAGGAAGCGGCCGACGTCATCGACGTGACGGCGTCACCCGAGGAGAACGTGCGCTTGGTGGCCAAGGCCAAGGGGGTCCGCCCGGAGGAGATCGGCGTGGTCATCCTGGACCGGGACCGGCACAAGGAGATCATCGCCCGGGTCCGGGAGGCCGGCGCGCGGGCCTATCTCATCACCGATGGCGACGTTGCCGGGGCCATCGCCACCGCCCGGCCATCGTCCGGCATCGACCTCCTGCTGGGGATCGGGGGAACCCCGGAGGGAGTCATCGCCGCCGCGGCGCTGAAGTGCCTGGGGGGAGCGATCCAGAGCCGTCTGTATCCACGGGACGACGAGGAGCGCCGCAAGCTCCTGGACGACGGCTTCGACATCGACGAGGTGCTCACCACGAACGACCTGGTGGCCGGGGAGGACGTGTTCTTCGCCGCCACCGGGATCACCGACGGCTCGCTGCTCCGGGGGGTGCGCTACGCCGAGGACGGCGCGATCACCCATTCCCTGGTGATGCGGTCTCGGTCGGGCACCGTCCGGTACATCGACGCGGAGCACCGGTTCGAGAAGCTCGAGCGTTTCGCTGGCGTCGTCTACCGGCCCTGAACCGGGCGGTAGTGCCTGAGCCGGCTCACGGCAGACGGTAGGTGCCCCGATCCTCCTTCACCACGACCCCCGTCCTCGCGGCGGCGGCCAGCGCCGCCAGCAGGTTCTTTCGGATGTCGCGTTGGGTGAACGGATCAAGGTAGCCCCGCTTCAACGCCAGGTCCTGGACCACCGTCCAGTGAAGCGGCCTCCCCTCCTCCCGAAGCACGGCCACGGCGGCGTCGAGGAACTCCAACCTAGAGCTCGCGGGCCTTCGGCATCACGGCCTCGGCGAAGACCTCCACGATGGACGGGTCGGGCAGCGCGAAGGGGATGGGGGCGGGCGCCACGATGACTTCCTCCACCCCGAGCTCTGCGAACCGGGCCACCCGCTCCAGCACCTGGTCGGGCGTCCCGGTCAGCGTGTCCGACATGAACGACTCGAGCGTCTCTCGATCGAGGGCGCCTCCTGGCATCCAGCTCTGGAGCGTCCGGAACCTGGTTACCAGGTCCTCGTGGTCCTCACCCACCACCGTGTACATCCCGAGTGAGAGTCGCAGTGATCGAGGGTCCCGTCCTTCCTCGTCACAAGCCTCCCGGGCCCGCCGGACCCGCTTTCCGTAGGCCTCGGGCGCCCACCTCCACACGGTGTTCCAGCCGTCGGCATGCCGCGCGGCCAGGCGCAGGGAACGGTCCCCGCCCTTCGCTCCGAGCCAGATCGGCGGACGCGGGGTCTGCGCCGGCGACGGATGGTTGAACGCCTCGTGCAGCTGGAAGTGCCGACCGGCGAACGTCGCCGGGCCACCGGGCAGAAGTTGGCCCAGCACCTCGAGGGTCTCCTCCAGGACGGCGAACCGTTCCCCAGCCGTCCCGAACCCGTACCCGAAGCCCCGGAACTCCTCCTCGTACCACCCCGCGCCGATGCCGAGGTCGAGCCGGCCTCCCGAGAACAAGTCGACGGCGGTCGCCGCCTTGGCCAGCACGGCGGGGTGGCGGAACGGCGCAGCGAGCACCAGGGCCCCCAGGCGCAGGTGCTCGGTCGTGGCCGCCAGGCCCGCCAGCGTGGTCATCGCCTCCAACGATCCCTGGAGGTCCCGCGGGCCACCGTACCGGGCCAGGGACAGGAAGAAGTGATCGGACACCCAGGCCGAATCGAACTCCAACCGCTCGGCCATCCGCGCGAACCGAGCCATCCCGTCGAAGGAGATCCGCTCCCCACCGGGCAGCGAGAAGTCGTAGTGAGGGAGCGCGAGGCCGAACCGCATCTACAGGTACCGGAGCACGTCGGCGGGGCCGGTCATCTCCGTCCCCGGCGGCACCCGGATCCCCGAGGGAAGCTTCAGTCGCGGATAAACCGAGATGCCCCCCGTGAGGTGCACGCCCGGGTACACCGTCACCTCGTCCCCCAGGGCCACGTGCGCCTCGATGGCCGTCGGGTTGTACGGCTCCGAACGGACCTCCGACATCGAGCCCACGACCACGTCGGACAGCGACGCGGCCGGGCCGATGATGGCGCCGTCCCTGATCTGCGTCCGCTCGATCCTGGCGTCCCGATGCACCTCGATGTCGTCATCGAGGTTCGACTCGGTGATCGTCACCCCCGGGTGGATCTCGCAGAACCGTCCCATCCGGACCGCCGGCCCGATCGTCACCATCCCCTCGCCGATCTTCTCGGCCAGGGTCATCCCGCTCGTGGAGTCGCGCATGGCCAGCGTCTCGGGAGCGATCCACACGTGGCGCTCGGGGTCGAACGGCGGCCCCAGCAACCGGTCAACCGACTCGAAGTTCCCGTTCAGGACGTCGACCATCGTCTCGATGTAGTCCTCGACGTTGCCGAGGTCACCGATCCTTCGTGCCGGATAGGACTGCACGAGGTAGCCGTTGCCCACGAGCCACGGCAGGAGGTCCTTGCCGAAGTCCAGCCGCCGTTGCCGCAGCTTCACGATCTCCGGTTCCGAGGCGAGCTCCCGCAGTGCCTTGGACTCGATCAGGTAGAACCCCGCGTTTGTGCGAAGCGGCAACTGGCGGAACTCCTCATCGTTGGGGACCTGGAAATGTTCGCGCAGCTCCGTGAGCGTGGGCTTCTCCACGAACTCTTGCACGCGTCCGTTCGTATCGGCCAGCATCACGCCGTACTTCTCCGCCACCTCGTCGGGCTCACGCACCATCGCGGCGATCGTCGCCACCGCGCCGGTCTCCCGATGCGCCCGGAGCATGGGCTCCAGATCGAAGTCGATGATGGAGTCGGTGGGAAACACCAGGGCGGTCTGCGTGATGTCCCAGTGATCGAGCATCCGGAGGGCAGAGTCGGCACTTCCCATCGACTGGGAGTCGTACTTCACCGGCGAGTACTTCACATCGACCCCGAAGCCCTCCCCGTATCCGATCAGGACCTTGATCTGGTACCGGTTCTCCTTGCCGTGGGCGATCACGTAGTAGTCCTTGATCCCCTCGCTCGACAGGATCTCGATCACCCATCGGATCAGCCGCCTTCCCAGGAACGACATGGCGGCCTTCGATCGCAAGTAGCCCGGCGCCTTGAGCGTCAGCGGACGGGCCCGGACGCCCTGGCCGCCCGCCAGGCCGATGCCGATGACCTCGGACACTTCCGGCATGGACCTGCATGATATCCGGGTTCAGCACCACGGGTTCGGTCAGGGACAACGCCACCGAGGAGGAAGCAGACATGAGGACCGCGACGACGCCATGGAGAACCGAGTTCGCCGGCCGGGTTGACGAGGTCGAGATCGAGAGCGGGGTGCTGCGCGGCAATCCGCTCGGGGACCCGGCCACCCGCCCGCTGTGGGTCTACCTCCCGCCCGGCTACGACGACGAGCCGGATCGCCGCTACCCCACGGTGTTCGTCATCCAGGGCCTGACCGGCCAGCTCGACATGTGGCGGAACCGTGAAGCGTTCCGGCCGAACTACCTCGAGCTCGCCGATCGATTGTTCGCCTCCGGCGAGGCCCCACCCCTGATCGTGGCGTTCGTCGACTGCTGGACCTCGCTCGGCGGCAGCCAGTTCCTCAACTCGCCCGGCACCGGGCGATACCACGACTACCTGTGCGACGAGGCCGTGCCGTTCGTCGATGCCCGCTACCGGACCGAGGCTCGGCGGGAGAAGCGCGGGATCCAGGGGAAGTCGAGTGGCGGCTACGGGGCGATGGTCACGCCGATGCTGCGGCCCGACCTGTTCTCGGCCCTCGCCAGCCACGCGGGTGACGCCCTGTTCGAGGCGTGCTATCTGCCCGAGTTCCGGGAGAGCGTGCGGGCCCTCCGCGATGAGTACGACGGCTCGTTCGAGCGGTTCTGGGCCGACGTCCGGTCGCGGCCCTTCGGGACGAAGCAGTCCGACGCGGTCCTGATGAACGACTGGTGCATGGCGGCCTGCTACTCGGCCGACATCGACGGGACGGTGCGGCTCCCGTTCGACCCACGCACCGGCAAGCTCGTCGACGAGGTGTGGCAGCGCTGGCTGGAGAAGGATCCCGTGCGGATGGTCCCGGGTCACGCCGACGCTCTCGCCTCGATGCGGGCCATCTGGCTCGACGGGGGGAAGAAGGACGAGTGGTACCTCGATGTTGGCGCGGTGGCCGTGTCCGAGGAGCTGAAGGCGATCGAGGTCCAGCACACGCTGGAGCTGTTCGACGCGGGCCACATGTCGATCGGCTACCGCTATCCGAGGAGCCTCGCCTTCCTGGCCGAAGCGCTATCGTCCGATTGACCGGACGGGCGAGGCCGGAACGAGCCGCCTCAGCCCCCGGTGGGTTGGTCCACGGTCCCCTTCAGCACGAGGCGCCCGGAGGGGTCACGGACCAGCACGGTTGTGTATCCGGTGAGGTCGGTGTTCCTGAACTCCCGGAAGGCCTGCCCGCCCCCGTCGGCGTCCAGCTCCGCGATCGTGCCCCCCCGAAGCACCCGGCCCCCGGGGTCCTTCAACGTGACGCGGTACGGGGCAAGCCGAGGGTCCCTTGGGAGCCCGTTCACGATCACCATCACGAAGTCCGGCCTGGTCGTCGAGACGAACTGCAGGACTTCTCCCCCGCCCCGCCGGGAAACGGGCGTGGGAACCAGCTGGCCGATGCGCGTCTCGTCGACCCGGGCCCGGTAGGGCAAGCTGTCGAGGAACTTCTCGAACTGATTGAGCGCCTGTGATTTGTCCTGTTCAGCCTGCGCCGCGCGCTCGGCGAACCGCTGGGCGCGCCCGGCCATCACCGCCCCCCACCCCAGGCTCGCTACGGCGATCGCCGCCGCGATCACGGCCGCGATCGCCGTCCGCGTCCGCCGCGCGGTCCGCGGTCGGGCCGCCGCTCTCCCGACGCCGGCCACGACCCGATCCTCCAGGTCAGGCGAAAGCGGAGCGGGCGCCAGCGCGTACGCGAAGGTCGCCGCGGCCTGCCCCAGCTCGGCCGCCTCCTTCCGGCATCCGGCGCACCACTGGAGGTGCCGCTCCAACGCGACCCGCTCTCCCGGGGGCAGGACGCCCACCGCGAGCTCGGGAAGCTGATCCCGGACGGCGACGCAGTTCACAGCCGGTCCTTGTCCTGGTTGGCCCGGCGAACCTTGATCAGGGCGGTCCGCAGGCGGGTCTTGACCGTTCCCAGGGGGATCCCGTCGGCCTGGGCGATCTCCCTGGCGGTGAGGCCCCCGAAGTACGTTCGCACCAGGAGCTTGCGCTCGCCGTCGGAGAGGGTCTGCAGAGCCCGGACGGCCGCGTCGCGCTCGAGGACCGGATCCTCGTCCCCGGCCTCCGGCACCTCCGGAACCTCGTCCACCAGCACGAGCGTGGGACGGGTGACCCCGGTCTCGCGGCGAAGCCGGTCGACAGCCAGGTTGTGGGCGATCGTCATCAGCCAGGTGGACAACCTGCCCCGGGTGGCGTCGAACCGGGCTGCCTTTCGCCAGGCCGTGAGGAACACGTCCTGCGTGAGCTCCTCCGCAGCCTCTGAGCTCCCCAGGAGCCGGAGCCCGAGCGTAAAGATCGGCCGGGCGAACCGTGCGTACAGGGCCCGGACGGCGTCCTCGTTCCCGGCGAGCAATCCTTCCACGAGCTGCTGTTCCTCCCGCGCGAGCAGCGGCCCTTCGGTGCGGCCGTTCACTCCGGGCCCTCTCCTTCCGGTATACGGGCCTTCGCTCCATCCGAGCTTGGACGCCCGTTGCTCCATTATGCCCACTCGCCGGGCACGGAAGCCCCGAATGCCCCTGACCTTCGACCGCCCCCCGCGCGGATGGCCCCCGAAGGTTCGGACGTCCCCCGCCCCGCCGGGTTCGCCAAGCCCACGCCCCGTGGCCCGAGTGGCATGATGGATGCTGGCATGCGCACCTTCGCCCGCGCCGTGCTCCTCGGGGCGGCAACGCTGTCCGCGACCGCCTTCCTCGCCACGTCGGCGCCGGCGCAGGGGGACCGTCCGGTCGTGGTGGAGCTCGGCCTCAGGGGTGTCGTGGATCCCTTCACGGCCAACTACATCGCCGGTGGCATCGCCCAAGCCGAGGCGCAGGGCGCGGACGCCGTGCTCCTCACGATCGACACGCCCGGAGGGCTCGACTCCTCCATGCGGCAGATCATCCAGGCCATCCTGAACTCGGACGTGCCGGTCGTGTGCTACGTCTCCCCCGAGGGGGCCCGGGCCGCATCCGCCGGAACGTTCATCATGATGGGCTGTCCGGTGGCCGCGATGGCCCCGGGAACGAACATCGGGGCCGCCCACCCGGTCGGCGTGGCCGGCGCCATCGAGCAGAAGAAGGTCACGAACGACGCGGTCGCCTACATCCAGAGCCTGGCCCACCGCAACGGCCGCAATGCGGAGTGGGCCAAGCAGGCGGTCGTGGATGCCGTCAGCATCCCGGCCGAGGAGGCCGTGAAGGAGAACGTGATCGACCTCATCGCACCGAGCATCCCCTCGCTGCTGTCCGACATCGACGGGCAGACCGTCGAGGTCGCCGCAGGGCAGACCGCGACGATCCGAACCGGCGGGGCGTCCATCCAGACGCTGAGCATGGGCATCGGGGCACGGATCCTGCACGCGCTCCTGTCGCCGGACTTCGCCTTCATCTTTTTCTACCTGGGGCTGGGGTTGATCGTCGTCGAGCTCATCCATCCCGGGCTGTCGGTGCCGGGGATCATGGGCATCGTCTTCCTGGTCGCCGCGTTCGTGACCTTCGGGCTCCTCCCGGTGCAGATCATCGGGGTGGTCCTGCTGCTCGCGTCGGCGCTGTTCTTCCTTCTCGAGTTGAAGCACCCGGGGCTGGGAGTCGCCACCGTCGGGGGGGTGGCCTGCCTCGTTCTCGGGGGCCTCACGCTGTTCAATCCGTCCGTCCCGAACGCCCGCGTGTCGCTGTGGGTCATCGTGCCGGTTGCCGGCGCGCTCGTCCTGTTCTTCGGGACGGTGGTCAAAGCTGCGATGGCCGCTCGCCACCTACCCGCCGTCGGCGGGATCGAGGGCATCGTCGGGAGCGAGGGCGTGGTCGAGGACGACCTCGACCCCGAGGGCGTCGTCCTCGTATCGTCCGAGCAGTGGTCGGCCCGGTCGGTGGCCGGCCACTTGCCGAGAGGCACCCGGGTGCGCGTGGTCGGGGTGGACAGGCTTCGGCTGGACGTCGAACCGATCAAGGAGCAGGCCACGGCAGTGCCGTTGGCGGAAGGAGGAAAGCCGTGATCCCACTTCTCATCGGCCTGGGGATCGTGCTGTTGATCGTGATCCTCGTGCTCCCGCAGGCCATCCGGATCGTCCGCGAATATCAGCGCCTGGTCGTGTTCCGCCTGGGTCGCAACATCGGCGTGAAGGGGCCGGGGTTCGTCCTCCTGATCCCCATCGTGGACCGGGCCGTGTGGGTGGACCTCCGCGAGCTGTACCTGGAGATCCCCCATCAGAGAGCAGATGAACGAGATCTTGCGGGTGAAGCTCGACGAGGTCACCGAACGGTGGGGCGTGAAGGTGACGAACGTGGAGATCAGGGAGATCATCCCGCCGCCGACCGTGCAGGAGGCGATGACCCGGCAGATGTCGGCGGAACGGACGCGCCGGGCCGTTGTCACCGAGGCCGAGGGGGCCAAGCAGGCCGCGATCACCGTGGCGGAGGGGAACAAGCAGTCCGCCATCCTGAACGCCGAAGGGGACCGGCAAGCAGCGATCCTGCGAGCCGAGGGCTTCGCCCTGGCGCTGACGAAGATCTACGAGGCGGCCCAAGCGGTCGACGCGAAGACGATGAGCCTTCAGTATCTCGATGCGCTGAAGCAGATCGGGGCCTCGGCTTCGACCAAGTTCATCATCCCGATGGAGTTCTCCAACATGCTCTCCGGCATCGTCGGGCTCACCGGCCAGGTCTTCCAGGACGGGGGCGAGGAGCGAAGCGTCAAGCGCTAGACCCAACCTCGCGCGCCCGCCGGAGTAGGACACGATGCGGAACCGCCTGGCCCGGGACGGTGTATCAGCGGTGACCGACCGGGTGGAGGGCCGTCCACTGGAGGAAGCTGGGCTCATCGAGCTGGCCAAGGATGGCGATGTCCAGGCGTACGGGGAGCTGGTAACGCGGTACCGGGAACTCGCGTTTCGAACCGCGTTCCTCATCACCCGAAGCGCTGCGGACGCGGAGGACGCCGCCCAGGACGCGTTCGTGAAGGCGTACTACGCGCTCGAGCGATTCCGCGCCCGGGATCCGTTCCGACCGTGGATCCTGCGGATCGTCTCGAACGAGGCGAAGAACAGGCTGCGTTCGGCGAGGAGGCGCGAAGGCCTCGCGCTCCGCGCGGCCGAGGACCGCCGCTCCGGGGACGCGGCCCCGTCCCCGGAAGCGGCGGCTCTCGAGGTGGAAGCGAAGGAGGCGCTGCTCCGCGCGCTCGGCGGACTGAAGGAGAACGACCGATTGATCATCGCGTACCGGTACTTCCTGGAGCTGTCGGAAGCCGAGACGGCGCAGGCCCTGGGCATCCGCCCGGGGACCGTGAAGTCCCGCCTGTCCCGGGCCTTGGACCGTCTCCGGGACCAGCTCCCGGCCGAACGCGAGGCCAGCCTGCCAATGGAGGCCACCGATGGGTGATCGCATGACCCGCGCCGACGTGGAGCGATCGCTGATCGCGCTGGGCTCGACCCTGGAGTACCCACCGGCCCCAGCTGTCGCGCCGACGGTCACGGCGCGGCTGCTCGCCGAGCGAGCAGCCGCCAGGCGCCCGCCCTTCCCCGGCCTTGCGCTGTGGCCTCGCCGGCGGATCCTCCTGCTCGCGGTGGCGGGACTGCTCCTGCTGCTCGCGGGCACTGCGGCCGCCACCCGCCTGGCCATCGGGGCGATCGAGATCCGGGTGGTCCGGACACCGCCCGCTTCCACGCCCCCCGTCGTCGAATCCGGGACCGAACTCGGCGAAAGGGTGACGCTCGAAGTGGCCCGGGCCAGGGTGGGCTTTCCCATCGTCGTCCCGGAGGCGCTGGGGCCGCCGGCCGAGGTGCACGTGGCCGAGAGCGTGTTCTCGTCGCGGGTCGTCGTGCTCGTCTGGGACGCCGACGCGTCGCATCCCCGGATCGAAGGCACGCCGTGGAGCACGATCCTCATGGAGCTTCCGGGAAGCAAGGAGCCACTCGCGTCCAAGGAGATCCGGGCGGAAACGACGCTGGAGGCCGTCCGGGTGGGGAGCCACGACGCCTACTGGATCTCCGGGCCGCACCAGCTCACCCTGCTACTGGATCTCCGGGCCGCACCAGCTCACCCTGCTCACCCCGGAGGGCGAGCAGCGGCTGACCGTGACCGGCAACGTGCTGCTCTGGGAGCAAGACGGCACCACGCTTCGCCTGGAGACCGCACTGCCCAAGGCGGAAGGCGTCGCGCTGGCCGAAAGCATCATGTAGCGGAGAGAACCATCGCCGAAAAGTGGAACGGACCCCCGTCTCGAGGTGTAGTCGGTTCGGCATCGGAGAAAGGGGGACACCATGATCCGCCGCCTGTCCGTCTCGGCCGCACTTGGGCTCCTGCTGGTCCTCACCCTTCCGGCGTTCTCCGCCGCGGGCGGGGGTGGCTGCCACACGGGCGCGACGCAGGGCAAGGGCGCCGACGTGGAGATCGCGGACGCCTGCTTCACGCCAACCATCCTGCATATCGATCCGGGCCAGTCCGTTACCTGGACGAACACGGATCCATTCGCTCACAACATCACGGCCAACAGCTGGGGACACTTCGACGACCTGCTCGAGGGCGACACCTTCACGGCCACCTTCGGGGACGCCGGCGTGTACCCCTACGCATGCACGTACCACCCCGGCATGAGCGGAGCGGTGGTCGTGGGCGATGGCCTCGGTGCGGGATCGGGACAGACCGTCGCCGTTGGGACGGCTGGTCAG
>WNFU01000630.1_pt1 | contig 55514 bp, 44 predicted proteins | sample 5400121 | NCBI WGS metagenome assembly WNFU01 (sample SAMN13153360, study PRJNA577476) | soil metagenome | isolation source: 100 cm soil or saprolite under grassland replicate 1 | place: USA:California | collected 2016-06-15 | reverse complement strand
CGCGACCAGCAGGGCGACCGGCATGTGGGCGGTCACCGCCGTCAGGTGGAGCTGCTGCTCGTCGAGCCGCTCGGCCGCGCTGGCCAGCTCGCCCTCCAGCTGGCGGATCCCGCTCACGTCCCTGGTGATCGCCGACACGGCCTGGGTGCGGCCGTCCGGCGCCCGGTGGGCCACTGCCACGTGCTCCAGCGGGACCCGGCGGCCGCCGCGGAGCAGCGTGGTCGCGCCCGTCCAGCGGGCCGGCCCGAGGTCGGCCTGGGCCGAGAGGCGGGCGGCGAGCTGGGGGAGGAGGTCGCCGAGGCGGCGGCCGGCGAGCGGCTCGCGCTCGCCGAGGCCGAGCAGGCGGCGGCCGGCCTGGTTGAGGAAGAGCAGGCGCCCGGACCGGTCGACCGTGGCGACGCAGTCCGGGGTCGCGTCCAGCACGGCCTCGAGCTGGCCCCGCTCGGCCTGGCCGGCGCCGCGCGCGTCGGCCAGGGCGCCGATCCACAGCGCGGCCCCGGCGGCGACCAGCAGGAACGACTGCAAGTCGGCGACGGCGCCGGCCGCGTCGGCCGGCTGGCGCAGGGCCAGCGTCCCCGCCAGCAGCAACCCGGTCGCCATGGCCGCGGCCGCGGCGCCGGCCAGGCCGCGCCGCAGCGCCACCCAGACCAGCGGCGCGAAGCACGCCGCCAGCAGCGGCGGGCGCTGCATCACCGGCAGCCACAGGCCGAGCAGCGGCGGCAGCACGACGGCGAGGGCCTGCGCGGCGGTCTCGACCCGGTCGCGTACCGGGCGCCACAGCGGCTCGCCGGCTGCCGGCGGGCGCACGCGCCTGACCACCAGCGCCGCGAGCAGCGGCGCGGCAAGGGCGACGCCGGCGGCGTCCCTCGCCCACCAGGAGGCCAGTGCCGCCGGTGCGCTCGTCCAGGGGACCAGGCCGGCGGCGACCGCCAGCGCGACCCGCGCCAGGGCCGCCAGCAGCGGCGCGGCGGCCGCCGCGACCAGCAGGAGCTGGCCGAGGTCGCGCGGCCGCCGCAGGGCGGGGTCGAGGCGCAGCCGGCCGCCGAGCAGGCCGGCGGTCGCCGTCCACGCCAGCGCCACCACGGCGGCGTCGAGCAGCAGCCAGCCGGCGCCCGGCCGGCCCCCCGGCGGCCGCACCAGCAGGCTCGCCGCCAGCTCGGCGGCCAGCGGCACTGGGGCGTAGCGCAGCCCGAGCAGCAGCAGCAGTACCAGGGTCAGGCCGGGCCGTGGTGACCACGGCGACAGACCGGCGCGCCCGGCGACGGCGCCCTCGAGGCGTGCGGCCGCGAGGTAGAGGAAGAGGTAGCCGAGGACGATCGGCAGGGCCGCCGACCCGCGGCGCCACGGCGCCGTGGTCGCGGGCGGCCGCGCCGGGTGCGTCCCGTGCTGGCCGGTCAGGTGCATGTCCCGAGGCTCCCTGTGGCGGCGCCACGTCGGCGGGGCGGACGATCGCGTATCTTAACCGTTTCGAGATGCTCAAGTGGTTGAACCCGTTCCCGGAGCCTCGCCGGGGTCGCGCCGGCGCCGAACCGCCGACTACTCTTGGGTGGAACGGGGGGAGCGCCAACTGGAGGACGGGATGAGCGAGCAGGACGGGGAGCGCCGATTCGAGCAGCTGCGCGGCGAGTGGCGCGAGCGCTACGCCGCCAAGGGGGAGCGCGACGCCGACTTCACCACCCTGTCCGGCGAGCCGCTCGAGCCGCTGTACAGCTCGCTCGACCATCCCGTCAGGGACGAGGCGGAACGGCTCGGCCTCCCCGGGCTGTACCCCTACACGCGCGGCATCCACCCGTCGATGTACCGGGGCCGGCTCTGGACGATCCGGCAGTTCTCCGGCTTCGGCAACGCCCGCGAGACCAACGCCCGCTACCGCTACCTGATCGCCCAGGGCGGCGGCGGACTCTCCGTCGCCTTCGACATGCCCACCCTGATGGGCAGGGACTCCGACGACCCGCGCAGCGCCGGCGAGGTGGGCCACTGCGGCGTGGCGGTCGACTCCGCCGCCGACATGGAGGTGCTCTTCTCCGGGTTGCCGCTCGACCGGATCACCACCTCGATGACCATCTCCGGGCCGGCGCCGATGCTGTTCGCCATGTACCTGGTGGCCGCCGAGCGCCAGGGGGCGAGCATCGCCAGCCTCGACGGGACCCTGCAGACCGACATCTTCAAGGAGTACATCGCCCAGAAGGAGTGGCTCTTCCCGCCCGAGCCGCACCTGCGCCTGATCGGCGACCTGCTCGAGTTCTGCGCCCGAGAGGTGCCCAAGTACCACCCCATCTCGGTGAGCGGCTACCACATCCGTGAGGCCGGCGCGACCGCCGCCCAGGAGCTCGCCTTCACCCTTTCCGACGGCTTCGCCTACCTGGAGCTGGCCGGGCGGCGCGGGCTCGACCTCGAGACGGTCGCCGCGCAGCTCTCCTTCTTCTTCGACGCCCACATCGACTTCTTCGAAGAGATCGGCAAGTTCCGCGCCGCCCGGCGCATCTGGGCGCGCTGGCTGCGCGAGCGCTACGGCGTGCGCGACGAGCGCGCCCTCAAGCTCAAGTTCCACACCCAGACCGCCGGCGTCTCGCTCACCGCCCAGCAGCCGGACAACAACGTCGTGCGCACCGCCATCGAGGCCCTGTCCGGCGTGCTCGGCGGCACCCAGAGCCTGCACACCAACGCCCTCGACGAGGTCTACGCGCTGCCCACCGAGCGCGCCGCCGCGATCGCCCTGCGCACCCAGCAGGTGATCGCCGAGGAGACGGGCGTGGCGAACGTGATCGACCCGCTCGGCGGCTCCTGGTTCGTGGAGCACATGACCGACCTGATGGAGCGGCGCGCCGAGGAGGTCTTCGAGCGCGTCGACCGCGCGGGCTCCGGCTCCATGCTCGACGGCGTGCTCGCCGGCATCGAGCAGGGCTGGTTCCAGCAGCAGATCGCCGACGCCGCCTTCGCCTACCAGCAGAAGCTGGAGAAGGGCGAGAAGGTGATCGTGGGGGTCAACAAGTACGCCGTCGAGGACGAGGGCGAGCTGGAGATCCTGCGCATCTCCGCGGCGGTGGAGCGCGAGCAGTGCGCCGCGCTGGCCCAGCGGCGCGCCGCCCGCGACCGGGCGGCGGCCGACCGCGCCCTGGCCGCGCTGCGCCTCGCCGCCGAGGGCGACGAGAACCTGATCCCCCGGCTGGTGGACGCCGCCAGGGCCGAGGTCACCGTCGGCGAGATGGCCGCGGCCCTCAAGCAGGTCTGGGGCGAGTACACCGAGCCGCCCAGGTTTTGAGGTTGATCCATTCGGGGGGAGCCCGAGACAGCTCCCCCCCGAGCCCCCCCATCGGGTACTGCGCCGGGATCCGGTCGGGCCGCCACTGGGAGCGGGTCGCCCGCCACAGCCGCGGTCGCCCTGCCTGCGGGGCAGTCGTCGGGTACTGCGCCGGGATCCGGTCGGGCCGCCACCGGGAGCGGGTCGCCCGCCACAGCCGCGGGCGCCCTGCCTGCGGGGCAGTCGTGGGGTGGTCGTGCCGCCTGGCTCAGGGTCTGCCAAGCGTCCTCTGGTCCGCTAAGCGTCCTCTAAGGGACGGTGCATATCTTCCTCGGAGGCGTAGGCGGGACGAGGTGATCGGTGGGCACCCTGCTCGGGGACGCGGAGGTCTGGGACGAGACCCCGGCGCGGCCGCGGCCGTTGCGCCGTGGGCTGATCGCGCTCTTGGTCGGCATGGCCGTCGGCCTCGCGGCCGGCTGGGCGGTGGCGCCCCGTCCCGCGCCACCCGCGCCGCGCGTCACCCTGCCGGCCGCCGCTCCCCCCGCGCCTGTCCCCACCCAGGGCGCCGCGGTCGTCGACCAGGCCGCCCTGGCCGGGCCCGTGCTCGTCACCGGGCTGGGCAAGCTCGAGGAGCTGCGGGTGGACGGGAGCTCCAGCCAGGTCGTCGCCCCCAGCCTTCCCCCTGTCGCCGTCCTGCCCGTCCGCGGTGGCCCGCTGGTCGCCCTCGGCGGCGAGGCGGTGCTCGAGGTCGACCGGGCGGGGACGGCCACCCGGATCACCCCGGGCGACTTCCGTGCCCGCGGCATCGCCGGACGCGGCGGCGAGGTGCTGGCCTGCGGGCGGCGCCCGCTCCCGCCCGACCAGCGCCTGGCGGCAAGGGATGCGGGCAGGGACGAGACCAGCAACGCCCCCGCGCTGGTCCTCCGCGCCACGGGCGGGAGGGCCAAGGAGGTCGGCCTCGCCTGCCCCGTGGCATGGGCGGCACGGGCGGGCGTGGTGGCCGGCGCCGGTGGGGCGCAGGTGCCCTTCCGTCGCACCACCCGTGGCACCTCGGTGCTGGTCGGCAGCCCCGGCGGGCCACTGCGGACCCTGTTGGACCGCCGCCGGCTCGAAGCGGCGACCGGACCGGGCGCGTCGGTCGGCGCGCTGGCGCTGAGCCCCGACGGTGAGCTGCTGGCGGTCGCGGCCGGCGCTCCTGGAGGGCCGTGGGCGGTGCTGCTCGTCCCGATCCACCGGACCGCCGCGGGCGCCGAGGTCCGCCGGATCGCGCTCGCCGACGGGTACGAGGCGGCCTGGCTGGCCTTCACCGGCAGCGGCAAGGAGCTGCGCCTGGCCGTGGCCGCGCTCGACCGGCGCGGCGGGCTCGGCGAGCAGGAGCTGGCGCAGCGTGCCGGCGACGGCTACGTGCTCGGCTACGAGCCGGCGAGCCGGGCCGCCGCCGTCATCCTCGCCGGCCCGCCGCTGCAGCGCGCCGACGGCTTCGCCTTCTCGCCCGACGGGCAGGTCCTCGCCGTCTCCTCGCCGGAGGGCTGGACGCTGCTCCGCAGCGACCAGCCGACCGAGCGGGCCACCCCGCGGGTCACCGGCACCCTGCTCGCCTGGCCGGGGGGCGCCGGATGAGGCGGGCAAGGGGGAGCGCGCCGCTGCTGGCGGACCGCGGTCGGCGTGCCGCGATCCTGCTCCCGACGCTGCTGCTGCTGGTCGGGCTTGGTGCCGGGGGCGCCGCCGGCTGGCGCTCGGTCACCGGGCGCGGGCAGCGCGCCCGCCCTCCCGCGAGCCCGCCGCTGCTGGTCAAGGCGGTCGAGGGGCCCATCGTGGAGCTGCGCGACCTGGGCGAGATCGCCTACACCGACCAGCGAGGCACGGTGGCCGCCGTCAGCACCGACGGCAGGGCGCGACGTGTGCTCGGGAGCGCCGGGTCGTTGCGCGGCGCGCCCGCCGCGCAGCCGGCCGGCGGGCGGGTCACCGTGAGCGCCGACGGGAGCTTCGCCGACGGCTACCTCGACGACGGCAGCCCGGTGGCGGTGCGCCTGGCCGACGGGCAGGTTCGGCGGCTTTCGCCGCCGGCCACGATGGCGGCGACGGCCACGGCCCGGTCGGCCGACGGCGCGGTGGTCGCAGTGTGCGCCGGCAGGCGGCGCGGCGAGACGGACGCGCCCGCCGCCGACCACCCGGCGACCTCGATCCTCGGCCGCGACGGCCGGCAGCTCGCGAGCTTCCCCGGTTGCCTGCTCGACCTGGCCCGCGACGGCAGCGCCGCGCTGGTGCCCGAGCCGGCCGGCGGCGCGGAGGCCGGCGGGCTCCCAGTGCCGGTCCGCGGGGTGCGGCTGTGGCTACGCTCCGGCGGGCAGCGCCCCGTGCTGGCGCACGCGGCCGCGGTCGAGGCCGCCCGCCTGGTCGACCCGGCCGCCGAGCCGGCGCTGGTGGTGGTCGACGGTGCCTGGCTCGCGCCCGACGCCAGGCACGCCCTTGTCCGGGTGGGGCAGCAGCGTGACGCCGCCGTCACGGAGCGGCCGCGCAGCGGCGCCTGGGGGCCGGGCTCCGCGCTGGTCCTGGTCGACCTGCCGACCGGGCGCTGGCGGCTGGTCCCCTCCGAGACCTCGGGCACCGGCTCGGTGGCCTGGGCACCGACCGGCGGGTTCGCCTACGCGCTGCCGCCCGACTCCTGGGACCCGTCCGGCGGCAGCCTGCTGGTCACCTACGTCCCGCCGGCGGGACCGCCGACGCTGGTCCAGGTGGGCGACCGCTCCGACAGCCGCCTGGCGTTCAGCCCCGACGGCGACTGGCTGCTGCTGCCTGGTGGCGGCCGCTGGGTCTTCATCCGGGTCGACGACCCGGCGGTGCGGATGAGCTACGCCGCACCCGGCGAGTTCGCCGGCTGGCTGCCGAGGCGGGCCGCGCGGTGACCAGCGTCCGGCTCGCCCTGCGCGGGCTCGCCGCCAGGCTCGGCCTGAGCCTGGCGTTGCTCGCGGTCACCTCGTTCGCGCTCGCCATGGCCGCCGCGGGCGCCGTCTACCTGCGGGCGGCCGGCGAGTCGGTGCTGCAGGACGAGCTGCGCCGGGCAGCGCCGCTGGCGTCCGGTGTCGGCATCGAGCAGCGCGTCGGCAGCCGCCGCGAGCTGCGCAGGCTCGACAGCGCCGTGCGCGCGGGGATGGCCGCCATGCCGCCGTTCGGTGCGCCGCTGACCGAGCTGGAGACGTCCGAGCCGACCCGGCTCGGTGCTCGGGGTCCCCGCCTCACCGCCAAGCTGGCCAGCCGCTCCGGGCTCTGCGACCACCTGGTGGTGCGCGAGGGGCGCTGCCCGGCGGCGACCTCGCTCGACCTCCCTGCCGAGGTGGCGGTCTCCACCTCCGTGGCCGCGAGGCTGCACCTGGACCCCGGCGACCAGTTGCTGCCGTCGGCGCTCTTCTCAGGGGGCCGTGCCCGCCGGGCGGTGGTCGTCGGCATCTACCGGGCCACCCCCGACGACCCCTGGTGGTGGGGGCACGAGCTGTGGCACGACCCGCGCCAGGACAGCGAGGCGACCGACGCGCCACAGGACGCCGTCTTCCTCGACGCCGGGACGCTCGAGGCGATCATCGGTGGTCCGGCCGACGTGGTGGCGCGCTGGGACCTGCCGCTCGTCCCCGAGCGGGTGCGGCTGCGCGACGTGGCCGGGCTGAACCAGTCGGTCAGCGACCTCGGCGCCGCGTTGGTCCAGGCCTACCCGCAGGCGGCCCTGCGCACCAACCTCCACAGCCTGCTCGCCGAGGCCGACACGGGACGACAGGCCCTGACCGTGCCCGTGCTCCTGGTCAGCGTCCAGCTCCTCGCCCTCGGACTGGTCATCCTGGTGGTGGTGGCGGCGATGGCCGCCGAGGCGCGCGCCGGCGAGGTCGCCCTCGCCAAGATCCGCGGCGCCACCACGGCACAGGCCTTCGCCCTCGCCACCCTCGAGCTCGCCCTGGTCGCCCTCGTCGCCCTGCCCGCCGGCCTCGCGCTCGGCTGGGCCGGCACCGCCATGGTCGCCCGCTCCCAGCTGGTCGCCGGCGTCCCGGTGGTGGTGACGCCGGTCGCGGTCGCGTCGACACTGCTCGCCGGGCTGGTCGCCCTCGCCGCCGCGGCCGCCGCCGGCCTCGGCGCGGTGCGCCGCCGGGTGCTCGACCAGTGGCGCCAGGCCCGCTCCGACCAGGCCGGGCGGCGCTCGCTGCTGGCCGAGGTGGTGCTGCTCGCCGTGGCGGGCGCCGCGCTGTTCAACCTCCGGCTCGGCGGGCCCGCACGGGCCGGGTCGTACGACCCGCTGGCCGTGCTCGCCCCCGCCCTGGTCGTCCTGGCCGGAGCGCTGGTGGTCGCGCGGCTGCTGCCGCCGGCGGCCGGCGTCCTGGTGCGGGCCAGCGCCCGCTCGTCGCGGCTGGGAGCGTTCGTCGGCGCCCGCCAGGTGGCCAGGCGCGGCGGTGCCGCCCTGCGCGTGGTGGTCGCGCTCGCCGCCGCGTTCGGCCTGGTCACGTTCGCGCTCACGGTGCGCCAGGACCTCTCCCGCAACCGGCACGACCGCGCCATGACCGAGACGGGCGCCGCGCGGCGCGCCGAGGTGGACCTCCCGCTTGGCAGCCTCGGCCCCGAGCTGGTCCGCTCCGTCGACCCGGACGGCCACGCCGCCATGGCGGCGTTGCGCTACCAGGGTTCCCTCGCCGCCTCGGACCGGCAGGCCACCGTGCTCGGCGTGCAGGCCGACCGCTACCAGGGGATCGGCTTCTGGCGCGGTGACTTCGCCGGCAAGTCCGTCGGGCGCCTGCTGGAGCCGTTGCGCCACAGCGCCGTCCCGCCCCTCGAGCTCGGCGAGGCGAGCGCCGTCGAGGTCGACCTCGGCGTGCGCGACCTCCGGGCGGCCAAGCCGGTCACGCTGGTCGCCGAGGTGCGCGGTGCGGACGGCCGCTCCGCCGGCGTGCGCCTCGGCACGCTCCGGTCCGGCCGGGTCCGGCCCTACGTTGCCTCCCTCGACCCGGCCAGGCTCGGCACGGCCGCGCCCTACCGCCTGCAACGCCTGTTCGTCGACCGCGGCCTCGCCCAGTTCTTCCCGCTCAGCGCGAGCTTCGAGTTCGACTCGGTCCGCGTCCAGCAGGCAGGGGAGTGGCGGGTGGTCGAGTCGTTCGACGACCCCGCCCGCTGGTACCCGCTGAACCAGGGCGACTACGAGCCGGCCGACCAGCTGTCCTCTGGCACCGGCGCCGAGGGGAAGGCCACCGTCCTCGCGGTGCAGGCGCCGTCGAGCGGCGCCGGGATCGGGCTGGTCCACGCCTCGACACCGAGGGCGCTGCCGGCGGTGGTGACGCCGGGGCTGATGGCCGCCGAGTCGTCCCGCGTCGGCCAGACCGTCCGCGTGGCGTCGCCGACGGAGGGCGACATCACCCTGCTGGTGACCGGGGTCGCCAAGGTGCTGCCCGGAACCGGTGGCGACCAGGCGGCCGCCCTGGTGGACCTCGACGGCCTGCTCGCCCAGGCCCAGCGCGACCCCTCCGCCCTGATCGCCGCCGACCAGGTCTGGACCACCGGCGACCAGGCCGGCGACCGTGCCCTGGCGGGACTCCGCGCCAGGGGTGCCGAGCTGCCGACGGTCACGCTGGCGGCCGACCGGGAGGCGGCCCTCGCCCGCCAGGCCCCGTCCCTCGCCCTGTTGCTGCTGGTGGTGGGGGCGGCCGCGGGGGCCGTCCTGGCGACCGGCGGGGTCATGCTGCACCTGTACCTGAGCGGGCGCCGGCGCGGCTTCGAGCTGGCCGTGCTGGAAGCGCTCGGCGCCCGCCGCCGGGACCTCTGGGCGCCGGTGGTGGTCGAGCAAGGGTCGCTGGTCGGCTACGGGGTGGGGGTCGGCGCCGCCATCGGCTTGGGCGCCGCGCTGGTCGCGCTGCCCGCCATCCCGCAGTTCCTCGACCATCCCGAGGTCCCGCCGCCGCTCTACACCCCGGACTGGCCCGTGCTGGGCGCCGCGCTCGGCCTCACCGTGCTGCTGGTCGCCGGCGGGCTCGCCGTGGTGGTGGCTGGGCTGGTCCGCAAGGCCAGACCGGAGCTGCTGCGCGAGGAGGCGTTGTGACCGCGGCGGCTGCCGCCGACCCGCGCGCCGAGCGCCGCGCCCGCGCCGGGGAGCGCCTGGTCACCATCGACCAGCTCTTCCACATCCACCGCCTGGCCCGGCACGAGGTGGTCTCCCTACAGGGCGTCGACCTGGCCGTCGAGCGCTGCGAGACGGTGGCGCTGCTGGGACCGTCGGGCTCCGGCAAGTCGACCCTGCTGTCGATCCTCGGCGGCCTGGAGCGCCCCTCGGCCGGCCGTGTCCTGGTCGACGGACTCGACCTCGCCAAGCTCTCCGAGACCACGCTGACGGCGTTCCGCCGCCGCCGGGTCGGCTTCGTCTGGCAGGTGCCGGCGCGCAACCTCCTGCCGCACGCCTCCGCCGCCGAGAACCTGGAGCTGCCGATGGTCCTTGCCAGGCTGCCGGCCGCCCGGCGTCGGCGGCGGGCGAGGATGCTGCTGCAGGCCGTCGACCTCGGTGGGGTGGGCGGCCGGCCGGTGCGCGCCCTCTCCGGTGGCGAGCAGCAGCGCCTCGCGGTGGCGATCGCCCTGGCCAACAACCCACCGCTGCTGCTCGCCGACGAGCCCACCAGCCAGCTCGACCGCCCCAACGTGACCCGGGTGGTCGAGATCCTCCAGGCGGCAAGGGACGACCTCGGCACCACCGTCATGGTGGTGACCCACGACCCCGAGGTGGCCGCGAGGATGGACCGCACCATCACCATCCGCGACGGCCGTGTCGGCGCCGAGGGCCGCGCCGGCGTCGAGCACGCGGTGGTCGGCCCGACCGGCTCGGTCCACCTGCCGGCGCGCGCCCTCGCCGTGCTGGCTCCCGGCACCAGGGCGCTGGTCGAGGTGGAGGAGGACCGGGTGGTGCTCAGGCCCGCCGAGCCGCCAGACCAGGGGAGGGGCCGGTGAGCGCCGCCGGGGCGGCCACGCCGCTGCTCACCGCCCATGCCGTGCGCGCCAGCCGCGCCGGCCGCAACGTGGTCGACGGGGTCTCCATCGAGGTGACGCCCGGGGAGGTCGTGGGTGTGGTCGGCCCCTCAGGCTCGGGCAAGTCGACCCTGCTCGCCCTGCTCGCCGGCCTGGAGGCGCCCGACGCCGGGGTGGTCGCGTTCGAGGGCCGCGACCTCGCCGGGCTGGGCGAGGCGGGCCGGAGGCTGCTGCGCCGTGACCGCCTGGCGATCGTCTTCCAGGGGTACGGACTGCTCGCCCTGCTCACCGCGCGCGAGAACGTCGAGCTGCCCTTCCGGGTGGCGAGGCGCAACCCGGCGGCGGCAGCGGCGGCGGCCGAGCGCTGGCTCGCCCTGCTCGGCCTGGCGGAGCGGGCCGACCACCGCACCGACGAGCTGTCAGGTGGCGAGCAGCAGCGGGTCGCGCTGGCGCGGGCGCTCGCCTCGGAGGCGGACCTCCTGCTGGTCGACGAGCCCACCGCCGAGCTGGACGAGGACAACCGGGCGCGGGTCGCCGGGTTGCTGCGTGACGCCGCCGACCGGGGCGCGTGCGTGGTGGTGGCCACCCACGACCCGGACGTGGTCGAGCTCTGCGACCGGGTCGTCCGCCTGGTCGACGGCCGCCCGCTCACGGAAGGCCCGGTCGATGCGGCCCAGCCGTGAGTGGCCCGCCGCCCGGATCTCGGGGAGCACGGGGGCATGAGCCTCCGCGGCCTGCGCATCGGCACCCCCGTGCGGGTGGCGCTCGGCGTCGCCCTGCTGGCCGCCGTCGCCGGCCTCACCGTGGTCGCCACCCGGCCCGGCGCCGCGCCGCTGGGCGGCCGCCTCGCGCCGGCCGCGCCCGCGCCGGGCACCCCGGTCCAGGTCCGTCCCTGGCGCAAGCTGCTGTCGGGCGGGCGCACCCGCTGCGCCCGCGGCGGGCTGTTCGCCTTCTGGGCGCGGCTGGCTGCCAGCGACCGCCTGCTGGTCTACTTCGAGGGCGGTGGCGGCTGCTGGGACTACCGCTCCTGCGCGCCGGGCAGCACGCTGTTCAAGGACCAGGTCAGCGACGCCGACGACCCGGCCGGTCGCGGCGCCGGCATCCTCGACCTGTCGGACCGGCGCAACCCGTTCCACGACTGGTCGGTGCTGTACGTGCCGTCCTGCACCGGCGACGTCTACGCCGGCGACGCCAAGGTGACCTACCGCGCCGCTGGCGGCCGCGCCGTGACCATCCAGCACCGCGGCCACGTCAACGCGGAGGCCGCGCTCGGCTGGGTCTTCGGGCAGGTGCCGCACCCTGCCCGGGTGTTCGTGGCCGGCTGCAGCGCCGGCAGCATCGGCTCGATCCTGCACGCCCCGCGGGTGATCGAGCGCTACCCGGACGCGCGCGTGGCCCAGCTCGGCGACTCGCTCGGCTACCTCTTCAGCCGGCCCACCGACCTGCGCAGGTTGTGGGGCAGCCAGCGGACGCTGCCGAGCTGGGTCCCTGGCGTGCAGGCGATCCCGCCCGGCCACTTCACCATGCCGCGCTTCTACGACGCCGTCGCCGCCTACTACCCGAAGGTGCGCTTCTCCCAGGTCAACTTCGGCGACGACGCGGTCCAGCGCGCCTACTGGCGGGCGACCGGCGGCCGGCCCGAGGCGTTCGGCCGCGCCCTGCGCGGCAACCTGGACGCGATCAGGGCCGGCGCCCCCAACTTCCGCTCGTACCTCCTGGACGGCTCGACCCACTGCACCCTGCCCCGCGGCGGCTTCTACAGCTTCCGCAACGGCGCGGTGGCCCTGCGGGACTGGGTCGCCGACGAGGCCGAAGGCCGCGACGTAGCCAACGTCCCGGCCTGACCGCGCCGCCAGGCGCGAAAGCCAAGGCGCCCGGGAAGCCCAGGCGCCCTTTCCGCCTGGGTAGTGCTCAGGTCGCGAGGACGGCGTTGGCGCCGCCGAAGCCGTTGGGCTCGAACTCGCCGACGGCGTCGTCGTCGTGCCAGGTCCCGTCGTCGGTCACGTAGCGGAAGGCGTAGCGGCCCCCGGCCGGCAGCGACACCGACACGCTGCGGGTGCCGTTGGCCCGCTTGCGCAGCGGGTGGCTGGACGGGTTCCAGTCGTTGAAGTCGCCGACCACCGAGACCTTGCCGGCGATCCGCTCGGACGGGATGACGAAGCTCACCTTGACCTGGTTCGACCCCTTGACGGGTGCCTGCTTGATCACTGCGGTGCTCCTTGCTCGTGGGGCCGCGCATGAAACGACCGGGCTGCCGTGGGCGGCGGCGATGCCAACTGCCCGGGCAGACCCGGCTTCGTACCATCCCATGTCTCGGTCGGTACCGACGGACAGTAAAGCAGAACCGACCGACATGGCGCCGCCGCCCGGCGTGGCGAGCTCGGTGCAGCGGGCCCGCTCGCGCGGCACCATACGGCGACGGCGACGAACCCGGGCCGGCCCGCGGGGTCCCCGCGGGCCGGGTGCCGGACGGACGGGAGGTCGAGCTGGTGGCGATCCTGGTGACCGGTGCCGGCGGCCTGGTGGGCCAGGCCGCGGTTGCCGCCCTGGCGGAGCAGGGCGTGGAGCACGTCAGGGCGATCCTGCGCCACCCGGGCGGCGGCGACCTGCGCCGGCACGGCGCCAAGGTGGCGGTGATGGACGCCACCGACCCGGACGCCATGGAGGCCGCCCTGACCGGGGTGTTCACCGCCGTGTCGCTGACCGGCAGCCTCTGGGCCGAGCCCGGCGCCGACCCTGCCGGCGCCGTGCTCGAACCCGCCCGCGTCCTGGTCGCGGCGGCGCGGCGGGTCGGGGTACGCCGCCTGGTGGTGCTCTCGCCAGCCCACGACGGCGGCGCGGCGGGCAACCCCTGGCTGCTGGCCAAGGCCGAGGTCGAGGAGCTGGTCGCAGGCTCCGGGCTCGAGTACGCCATCCTGCGCTGCACCCACGTGGTCGGACCGGGCAGCCGCCTGGCCGAGCGGCTACGTGGCCCCGGCCCGGTGGCGGTGCCCGGCAGCGGCAGGCAGCAGGTCGCTCCCGTCTGGGTCGGGGACGTCGCGCGCGCCATCGCCGTCGCCGACGACCGCCCCGACGCGCTGCACGCCACCTGGACGGTCGCCGGCCCGGTCAGCACCACCTTCGACGGGTTCGTCGACGCGCTCAACCAGGCCACCGTGGCCAAGCTGCACCTGGACGGCGACCCCGAGGCCGCCCGCCGCGCCGGCCTCAGCGCCGTCCAGGCGGAGGTGCTCGCCGCCGACTCCCTGCCCGATCCCGCCATGCCGCCGGCCCCAGGCGTCGTCCCGCTGCCGCTGGCCGAGGCGGTGGCCCGCAGCCAGGCCTGAGCCGCAGCGGATCGGTCAGGCGCCTGCGGCTACAATCCCGCCGTCGATGGCGTGCCGGCACCCTGGTTCCTCGCCTGGTGGCGCGCCGCAGCCGAGCGCGGGAGGAGATGCCGGTGGGGGAGTTCGTTCGCCTCGAGGTCGACGAGAGCAACCGGGTAGGGACGATCCGGCTCGACCGGCCGCCGGTGAACGCCCTCAACGCGCAGGTCCAGGAGGAGCTGCGCGCCGCGGCCGAGCAGGCCGGCAGCGACGAGCGCGTCGGCGCGGTGGTCATCTGGGGCGGGCGCAAGGTGTTCGCCGCCGGCGCCGACATCAAGGAGATGTCCGGGCAGAGCTTCGCCCAGGTCTCCGCCAGGGCAGGGGAGCTGCAGGGCGCCTTCACCGCCCTTGCCCGCATCCCCAAGGTGGTGATCGCCGCGGTCAACGGCTACGCCCTCGGTGGCGGCTGCGAGCTGGCGCTCACCGCCGACTTCCGCTTCGCGGCGGAGGACGCCAGCTTCGGCCAGCCGGAGATCCTGCTCGGCATCATCCCGGGCGCCGGCGGCACGCAGCGGCTGCCGCGCCTGGTCGGCGCGGCAAGGGCGAAGGACCTGATCTACTCCGGCCGCTTCTGCGGCGCCGAGGAGAGCCGCTCGATCGGCCTGGTCGACCAGGTCCACCCGGCCGACGAGGTGTACGCCAAGGCGGTCGCGGCGGCGGCCCGCTACGCCAAGGGACCCGGCCTGGCCCTGCGCGCCGCCAAGCAGGCGGTCGACGGCGGCCTCGACGCCGGCATCGACGCCGGGTTGCTGCTCGAGCGGCAGGCCTTCCAGTCGCTGTTCGCCACCGAGGACACCGCCGAGGGCATGCGCTCGTTCCAGGAGCGCGGCCCGGGCAAGGCGGAGTTCAAGAACCGCTGAGCCGCACCCTCACCCGGCCGCGCGCAGCGCCGAGGCCGCCTGGTCGGGGTCGACCACGTTGATGATGATCCCGCTGGCCAGCTCGAAGCCGCCGAAGGTGGTGAGCCGCGGGAACAGGTGCAGGTGCCAGTGGAAGTCGCCGACCCCGGGCGGGGCGGTGTGCAGCACCAGGTTGTAGGGCGTCCTCGGGCCGGTGGCGGTGGCCAGGCGGCGCAGCAGCCCGCCGAGCGCCGCGGCCGTCGCCGCCTCCTCGGGCCCGCTGCCGTCCCCGAAGCGGGCCAGGTGCTCGGATGGCAGCAGCAGGGCCTCGAACGGGAGGCTGGACGCCCAGGGGCAGAGGGTCAGCAGGCCGTCGGCGTCGGCGACCACCCGCTCGCCGCCGCGCTCCTTGTTGAGCATCGCGCAGGCGACACAGTCCGGCTGGGAGAGCCGGGCCTGCTCGGCCTCGACCACCACCGGTCGGGCGGCGGTGGCGAACACCTGGCTGTGAGGGTGCTCCAGCGAGGCGCCGGCGAGCCGGCCCTGGTTGACGATCACCGACACCGAGCCGAGGTCGGCGTCGCGCCAGACCGCCAGCCGGAGGCCCCACGCGGCCAGCACCCTCGCCACCTCGCCGACCGGCTGCTCGGCGAGGGTGGCGTGGTGGTCGGTGCCGTGGACGACCACCTCGTGCCCGCCGGCGGTGGGCGCCGCCCGGTACAGGCCGTGGCCGGGCGCGGCGTCCGGCCCGGCGAAGGCGGGGAACTTGTTGGGCACCACCCGCACCCGCCACCCGGGGCTGTCGGGGGCGCTGCCCGGCTCACGGTCGGCCCAGACCTCAGGCGGGGTCATGTGCTCGTTGCCGACGCAGAACGGGCAGCCCAGCGGCCCGCGCGGCGGCCCCTGCTCGTGCATGAACGCCTCGGGCCTTGCGGCCCGGCCTGCCGAGATCGCCACCCAGCGGCCGCTCAGCGGGTCCTGCCGCAGCTCGCCGGGGTGCATCGGCTGGGGGGGTGGGATGGCATCGGCGCGGTGGCGTGGGGACGGCGTCGGGCCTCGGCTCACGTGATCCCTTCCTGGTCGTCGCTGGCGGTCGGCGCGCGGCGGGCAGCCTACCCCCACGGCGCATCCTGCACGCCCGCTGCAGCCGGCGGGCCCGCCTACCCGGGCACCCCGGCGTGTCACAACAGCCGTCAGCACCCGGCAATCGGGTTGCTGCGTTGCCTCGAGGCTCCATCCCGGTCCCTTCAGCTCGCCGGGCCGCATGGCAGCACACGAACCCGATCGGCAAGCATTTACCGGGCGGTTGCGGCATCATTGTGGGCCGAGTTCGCCCCCTGTGACCCGTCGCCCCCCCACAGCGGTCCTCATCGGGGCCGACGGACCTGGCTGTATCGGACGAGCCGACAACCGCAGAGAGAGACCCGGAGGAACCGGTACGTGAAGATCCTGGTGACCGTGAAGCGGGTGCCGGACACGGCCGCCGAGAAGCGGCTGGACCCCGATGACAAGACGCTCGACCGGGAATCGGTCGAGACGATCATGAACCCGGTCGACGAGTACGCCGTCGAGGAGGCGCTGCGCCTCAAGGAGGCCTCCGGCGGCGAGGTCGTGGTGCTCTGCATGGGGCCGACCTCCGCGCTGCCGGCGGTGCGCAAGGCGCTGTCGATGGGCCCGGACGCCGCCGTGCACGTGCACGACGACGCGCTGCACGGGTCCGATGCCTTCAACACCTCGCGGGTGCTCGCCGCCGCGATCAAGACGGTCGAGCCCGACGTGGTGCTGATGGGCTCGGAGTCGACCGACGCGCGCACCTCCCTGGTGCCGAGCGCGCTGGCCGAGTTCCTGGGCTGGCCGGCCCTCACCAACGCCAAGAAGCTCGAGGTGGACGGCAGCACCATCCGCGTCCACCGCGAGACCGAGTCCGGCTACGACGTGGTCGAGGCCGACGGCCCGGCCGTGGTCAGCGTGGTCAAGGGCATCAACGAGCCCCGCTACCCCTCGTTCAAGGGCATCATGGCGGCCAAGTCGCGTCCCGTGACCGACCTCACCTTGGCCGACCTGGGCATCGACGCCTCCGAGGTGGGCAGGGCCGGCGCCACCACCGAGGTGGTCGACTTCGCGCCACGGCCCCCGAAGCAGGCGGGGAGGAAGGTCGAGGACCCGGGCGACGGCAGCGCCGCCGACGACCTCGCCGATTTCCTCGCGGCCAACAAGTTCATCTAGGGTCCGGACCGGGCGAGCCGGCGCAGGCCGCCACCGGACCGCAAGGAGGCAACCACCCGATGGCAACGGTTCTCGTCCTCGTTGAGCACGAGGACGGCGCGCCGAAGAAGGTCACCTACCAGATGCTCGGCAAGGCCAAGGAGCTGGGCGAGGCGGTGGCGGTCTTCGTCGGCGAGGGCGGCCTCGACGCCGCCGGCGAGGCGCTCGGCAGGCACGGGGCCACCACCGTCTACGCGGCCACGGGGGAGGGCTGGACGCAGGCGTCCACCCTGCCGGCGGTGGAGGCGCTGGTGGCGGCGGCGGAGCGTGCCCAGCCGGCCGCGATCCTGGTCGCGGCGACCCCGTCGGGCAAGGACGTGGCCGCCCGCCTCGCCGCCCGCAAGGGCTGGGGCGTGCTTGCCGACATCGTCGACCTCGACGCCGAGCTGGTCGCCACCCAGAGTGTCTTCGGCGGGGCCACCACGGTGCGCTCCCGGGTCCGCAGCGGCACGCCGCTGCTGACCGTCAAGCCCAACGCCTTCGGCGTGCCCGAGCCGTCCGGGGGCAGCCCCGAGGTGGTCGACCTCGGGCTCACCCGCGAGCTGGGCCGCGCCGACGTGCGCGTGATCGAGCGGGTCGCCTCCGAGCAGGGCGGCAGGCCGGACGTCGCCGAGGCCGAGATCATCGTCTCCGGCGGCCGTGGCCTGCAGGACCCCGCCAACTTCGCGCTGGTGGAGGCGCTGGCCGACACCCTCGGGGCGGCGGTCGGCGCCAGCCGGGCAGCGGTCGATGCCGGCTGGTACCCGCACCAGAACCAGGTCGGCCAGACCGGCAAGACGGTCTCGCCGCAGCTCTACGTGGCGGTCGGGATCTCCGGGGCGATCCAGCACCGCGCCGGGATGCAGACCTCCAAGACGATCGTTGCCGTCAACAAGGACGGCGACGCGCCCATCTTCGCCATCTCCGACTTCGGCGTGGTCGGTGACCTCTTCAAGGTGGTACCCCGGCTGACGGAAGAGGTCGCCAAGCGAAAGGGGTAGACGGCGGCGCATAGCCGCCGCCACAGTAAGTGCTGTGGGCTAGTAACCCAGTGTGCTGGTTGGGAACGGCCAGGGCCCAACGGAGCATGCGTCGATCATCAGAGCGCGGCCAGAGCCAGGGCACGAGCCGCCCGGGCCGCGTCTGGGCTGCCCTGAATGATGGCCCCGTGCACCAGTAATTGGAGCGTGCTGGCGAGCGCGACCGGATCCTCAGCGCCGGCCGCCAGGGCGAGCTGCTTGAGGAATTCGCGTTCTGTGCGATGGCACGCGGCGATCACGGCGTGCGCGGGGTGGTTCGGCTGGCCACGCAGCTCGACCGCGGCGTTGATGATGAAGGAGCCGCAGAAGTCCTCGCTGGCGAACCGCTGCGCCAGCGCGTCCCACAGGCCCGCGTACCGAGCCATGGCGTCATCGCCGTAAGGCTCAAGCTGCACGGCGAGCATCCACAGCCAGTGTGCGCACCAGAGCTCAACCGCATCGGCCACCAGCTCATCCTTGCCGCCGAATTGGTGGTAGAGCGTCGTCGGCGTCACCTCAGCCTCTGTGGCGATGCGGCCGACGCCGACCGCTGAGATCCCTTCCACGGCGAACAACGACATGGCCGTGCCACGAATCCCTCCTGGAAGGGGAACCCGCTGGATCAACGGTCGACCGGTTTCGTTCGTCGGCGCCTGGGAGGCGATCTCGGCCATCCGCCGTGCCTTCCAGAACCAGAGCAGGGCGAAGACGAGTGGACCGATCCCGGCCCGGTCCCCCATGGCCTCAATCTCAGCCGCCCACTCCTCTTCGTAGCGCTCTTGGTAGCCGGCCGGGAGTCGGCGGGCGGCGCGGCAGACCAGCTTCTTGGCAACCCAGGGGGCCATGCCCAGCAAGTCCCGCCACAGCACCACAACAATCGAGCTGAGGGCTGCAAGGACCCAAGGGAGCAGGTGCCTCATGCCGGCATTCCCCCAGAGTTTGCAAGGCCAGGCCGCGTCGCTCCGTGGTGGCGGGAGAACTCCAAGGAGGCCTACAACTCCGGCCTGGACGCCCTGGCACGAGCGCTCAAGAACTGGGCGGACTCGAAGGCTGGCCGGCGCAAGGGCCGAAGGGTCAGCTTCCCCCACCGCAAGGCAAGGCACCGCACCCGGCCGTCCTGCCGGTTCACCACCGGCGCGATCCGCGTCGAGCCCGATCGCCACCACGTGGTGCTGCCCAGGATCGGGCGGATCCGGACGCACGAGTCGACCCGCAAGCTCGCCCGCCGCCTCGAGGCCGGCACCGCCCGCATCCTGGCCGCGACCATCACCTGCACTGCGGACCGATGGTTCGTGTCGTTCACCGTCGAAGTCCAGCGACACATCCCCGAGCAACGCTATCGCGGTGGCGTGGTCGGCGTGGACGTCGGCATCCGCAACCTCGCGGTCCTGTCCACTGGCGAGGTCGTCCAGAATCCACGCCCGCTGGACCGGGCGCAGCGGCGGCTGCGACGTTTGAACAGGCAGCTCGCCCGCCGCCACGGCCCCCGCGCCCCCGATGGAAGCCGCCGGACCCCCTCGACCGGGTGGACGCAGGTCCGGCGGCGCCTCGCCCGGACGCACGCCCGAGTCGCCAACCTCCGCCGCGACGCTATCCACAAGCTCACCTCCGAGCTTGCGACCAGCCACGGCACGATCGTGGTCGAGCAGCTCCACGTCGCCGGCATGCTCCGTAACCAGCGCCTCGCCCGCCGCATCGCCGATGCGGGGTTCGGTGAGCTGCGCCGCCAGCTCACCTACAAGACCACTTGGCACGGGTCAGCGCTCGTCGTAGCTGACCAGTGGTATCCGTCGTCGAAGACCTGCTCGGCCTGCGGGACAGCGAAAGCCAAGCTGCTCCTCTCGGCGCGAGTGTTCCACTGCGACGCCTGCGGGCTTCGTGTGGATCGTGACGTCAACGCCGCCCGAAATCTTGAGAGACTAGTAGACTACGTCGCCGTGAGTGGACCGGAGACAGGAAACGCCCGTGGAGGGGACGGAAGCCCCGGCCTGGCCGGGCGGACCCCTGGGAAGCGGGAAGCCAGCACCGGGCCATCGTGCCTAGGGTAAGACTGGCACCGTCGAGCCGTAAGGCTCGACTGCCTGACCGAACGCCTCTTCCATCAGAGGCGCACCGACTAGGTAACGGGTAGACGGCTTGCTGCCTAAGGAAGAAGGGGTCCAGGCGCGGCGTTCCGCCGCGCACCCCAGCGCCGCCGGGGCGGCGAGAGCGTCGCTGCGGGCCTCCGCCCGCTGGCTGCGGCTGACCGCCGGCATCCCCGGCCGGCGCTCGCGCCTGCGTGCCGCCCGTTCCGAGCTGGGCGCCGCCGTCGCCCGCTACCTGCCCGACGAGCTGGCCCCCGGCTTCCTGGCCGACTCGCTGGCCAGCCGGCGCAGCGCCCAGGTGCAGCTTGCCGAGGGCGACGCCCGCCCGCACCCGGGGCCGCACCGGACCAGTTCCAGCGGCAGGGCCAGCCGCTCCCAGAACGGCTCGCCGCACCGCGCAGGCGCCGCCGACTTGCGTCAGCTGGGCCAGCGGGCCGTCCAGGTGTGGCCGCGGCAGCGCGCGGCGCGGCGCCTGCGCGCCGCCGACACGCGGCTCGGCGCGTGGGCGACCGGGCTGGTGGACGTGCCCGTGCCGGAGCTGCGGGGCGCGCGCCAGCTCGCCGACCACGCCCAGCAGGCCGCCACGGCGGCCGACGCCGACCGGCGCGCCGCCGCCGGGGAGGCGGACCGGTCGGCGCGGCTCGCCCTGCGCCTGGCCGGTGAGGCGACGCTCGACCTCTCGAGGCTCGTCGCGGCGGCGCTTGGCCGCGCGGCCGCGGCGGTCTGGGCGGCACTGGCGCTCGCCTGGTCGCGCCTGGCCCTGGCGGCCGGTGCCGCCGGCGCCTGGTGCGCCGCCAGGCTCGCCAGGGCCGCCGGCGGGATCGACGGGTTCGTCGGGGAGCGGAGGCGACGCCGGGAAGCTCGGGCTGCTCGCCGGGGTTCGATAGCAGCAGAGGCGGGCCGCACGGCCCCCGAGGACGCAGGACGGAGAGGAGCCATGGAGGGTTCCGGCGGTGGGACCGGTGGCTGGCGCGGTGAGCACGGGCGCGACCGCCCGGCGGCGGAGCACGGCGACGGCCTCGACCCGGACGACTGGTGGGCGCCACCGCCCACCCCGGAGACCGGTCACGCGGCCGGCGGCGACCAGTGGGCCGGCGAGTACCGCGGAAGGCACGCCGCTCCCTCGGGACGAATCGACCAGGCCGGGCGCGCCGGCGACGACACCGACGGCTGGACGCCCGAGTGGTCGCGGCGCTCCGAGCGCGATCCTGTGGGCGGCGCCGCGGAGCACGGCGGCCAGGGGGCGAACGGCACGGCGCTCGGCGCCGAGCAGGTCTGGCCGCCCGACCCACGGCGCGATGCCGCGCGGAACGCCGCCGTCCCGGGTGCCGCCTGGGCGGCGGCCGGCGCCGTCGAGGAGCCGCACTGGCCGCCCGCGAAGGGACCGGGCGCCGCGGCGCCCCCGCCGGCCAACGGGCTGCTCGCCGCCCTCTGGCGCGCGGCCGCGCGGGTGCGCCTGTTCGGGCGGCGCCTCGCCCGACGGCTTGCGCCGGTGGTCACGGCCGTGGCGGCGCCGCCCGACCGGGCGCGCCGCGGCTCCTTCGCGCTCTTCCGCCCGATCGCCCTCGCCTGCGTGTGCTCCCTGGTGATCGGCGGCTTCGCCGCGCTGCCGACCGGCATCGTGATGGCGGGCTCGGTGCGGGCGGCCGGCAAGGGCCTGCCCGACCTCTCCGACCTGAAGCCGCTGCCGCAGGCCGAGCGCACCGAGGTCTACGACGTCAACGACCGCCGCATCGCGGTGCTCAAGTCCGAGCAGGACCGCATCGTCGTGCCCCTGTCGGCGGTGCCGCAGCTGGTGCAGTTCGCCGTCCTCGCCGCCGAGGACGCCCGCTTCTACGAGCACCACGGCGTCGACCAGCGCAGCATCTTCCGGGCGCTGCTCACCGACGTCTTCCGCGGCCAGCGGGAGCAGGGCGGCAGCACCATCACCCAGCAGCTGGTCCGCAACGCCTACCCCAACCTGCGCGAGCGCTCCGTGGTGCGCAAGGTCAAGGAGGCCGCCCTCGCCGCCGAGCTGGAACGCCGCATCGGCAAGAGCCAGATCCTCGAGCAGTACCTCAACCGCGTCTACTTCGGCGGCGGCTACTACGGCGTGCAGGCGGCCAGCTACGGCTACTTCAACCGTCCGGTGCGCAGCCTCACCCTCGCCCAGGCGGCGACCCTCGCCGGCGTGATCCGCTCGCCCGAGAGCGGCAACCCGCGCCAGAACCCGGACGAGGCGAGGCGCCTGCGCGACAGCGTCATCGACCGCATGGCGCAGCTCGGCATGGTCCGCCCCGACCAGGCCGCCAAGGCCCGCACCGAGCCGCTGCGGGTGGCCCAGAAGCACGAGGCGACCACCAAGTACCCGTGGTTCATGGACGGGGTCAAGCGGCAGCTCCTGGCCGACCCGCGGCTGGGCCGCACCGAGGCCGAGCGCTCGCGCCGCCTCTTCGAGGGCGGCCTGCGCGTCTACACCACCCTCAACCCGGCCGTGCAGGAGGCGGCCGAGCGGGCCGCGGCCAACTGGCGCCCGAAGAGCGGGCCGGACGTGGCGATCGTCTCGGTGATCCCGCAGACCGGCGAGGTGCGCGCCATCGTCGGCGGCCGCAACTGGGCCAAGGACCAGTTCAACCTCGCCCTGCAGGGCCAGCGACAGGCCGGCTCGTCGTTCAAGCCGTTCGTGCTCGCCGCGGCCATGGCCAACGGCATCTCGCCCGACTCGGTGTGGGAGTCTAGCGGCTGGCCCACCCGCGAGGTCTGCGGTGTGCCCTGGTCGGTGAACAACTACGAGGGCAGCGGCAGCGGCCTGATGCCGGTGCGCGTGGCCACCTGGCACTCGGTCAACGCTGTCTACGGCCGGCTGATGGAGCAGCTCTGCCCGGCCAAGGTGGTCGAGATGGCACACGACAAGCTGGGCATCTCGCTGCTCAAGAACCAGGAGGGCGTGCCGTCGATCGCGCTCGGCTCGGCCAACGTGGTCCCGATCGACATGGCCGGCGCCTACGCCACCTTCGCCAACATGGGCGTCTACCACAAGCCGCGGTTCGTCGAAAGGGTCCTCTACCACGGCAAGGTCGTGTTCGACGACTCCCACGACCCGGGCGAGCAGCGCATCCAGCCGGCGCTCGCCTACGAGGTCAACGACGTGCTCAAGGGCGTGATCTCCAACGGCACCGCGGTGGCCGCCCAGATCGGCCGCCCGGCCGCCGGCAAGACCGGCACCACCCAGGACTACCGCGACGCCTGGTTCGTCGGCTACACGCCCAAGCTCGCCACCGCCGTGTGGATGGGCTACCCCAAGGAGGAGCTGCCGATGCGCAACATCGAGGGGGTGGGCCGCGTCACCGGCGGCTCCTTCCCCGCGCGCATCTGGCGCGACTTCACCAGCCAGGTGCTGGACGGCACCCAACCGCTCGACTGGCAGCGCCCGCCCGACCAGCTCAACTTCACCGTGCTGCCGCCCCCGCCGCCGTCCACCACCAACCCGCCGTTCCCGAGCTTCACCCTGCCGCCCGGCTTCCCCGGCCCGCCGATCACCGGGCCCGGCCGCGGCGGAGGCGGTGGCGGCGGCCCGTTCCCGCCGACCACCCTGTCCGGCGACCCGCGCCGTCCGTAGCAGCGCCGGGACGCGCTGACGTTGCAGTCCGCCGGCGCCACCAGTGGCGCCGGCGGAGCGGCGCAGGGGCTCGCCGAGCCGGGCGGGCGGTCGCCGCGAACCGGCGGCGTTGGCATACTCGGTGGCAGGACGGCACGCACCCGGGCGACCGGGTAGCGCCGCGACCGCCCCGACGGACCGCAGGGAGTGACCGCCAGCACCGTGCCCTACCTCGACTACGCAGCCAGCGCCCCGCTGCGGCCGGAGGCGCTTGCCGCCATGCTGCCGTTCCTGGAGCGGCCGGCCGCCAACCCGTCCAGCCAGCACGGCCCCGGCCGCGCCGCCCGCGCCGCGGTGGAGACCGCCAGGGAGCAGGTGGCCGCCCTGGTCGGGGCCGCGCCCTCCCAGGTGGTGTTCACCTCAGGCGGCACCGAGGCCGACAACCTGGCCGTCAAGGGCACCGTGCTGGCCCGCGAGCCCGGCGGCCGCCAGCTGGTCGCCTCGGCGGTGGAGCACCACGCCGTGCTCCACGCCGCCGAGTGGGCCGTCGCCGAGGCCGGCGCCAGCCTCGACCTGGCCCCGGTCGACCAGGCGGGCAGGGTCGAGCTCGACGGGCTGGCGGCGGCGCTGCGGCCGGGCCGCACCGCGCTGGTCGCGGTGATGGCGGCCAACAACGAGGTGGGGACGGCGCAGCCGGTCGCAGGGGCCGCCGAGCTGGCCCACCAGGCCGGCGCGCTGCTGCTCTGCGACGCGGTGCAGGCCGCGGGCGCGCCAGGGGTCGACCTGAACGACGACGGCGCCGACCTGCTCGCCCTCGCCGCCCACAAGCTGGGCGGGCCGACCGGGGTCGGCGCGCTGGTGGTCCGTCCCGGCCTCGACCTGCACCCGCTGCTGCACGGTGGCGGGCAGGAGCGCGGGCTGCGCTCCGGCACCCTGCCGGTGGCCGCGCTGGCCGGCTTCGGCGCGGCGGCCGCGCTCGCCCTGGCCGGGCGCACCGGCGACACCGTGCGCCTCGTCCGGCTCCGTGACCGCCTCCTCGCCGCCCTTCGCGCCGCCGAGCCCGGCCTCGAGGTCAACGGCGACGCGCCCGCCGGAGCCGGCCTGCCCGGGCTGCTGTCGCTGCGCTTCCCCGGGCGCCGCGCCGAGGACCTGCTGCTGCTGCTCGACCGGGCCGGGGTCGCCTGCTCCGCCGGGTCGGCCTGCGCCAGCGGCGCGGTGAGCGCCTCCCACGTGCTGCTCGCCATGGGCCGCACCCCCACCGCGGCCCGCGAGACGATCCGCTTCAGCCTCGGCTGGGCGTCCACCGAGGCCGAGGTTGACGAGACCGCCGCGGCGGTCGCCAGCGCCCTCGCCGTCCTGCCCGCCCGCGAGGCCGCCGCCGGAGGTGTCCGGTGACAAGGGTCCTGGTGGCGATGAGCGGTGGGGTGGACTCCTCGGTGGCGGCCGCGCTCCTCGCCGAGCAGGGCTGGGACGTCACCGGGGTGCACCTCAAGCTCGCCGACACGCCGGCGCACGCCCAGGTACAGGGGAAGGGATGCTGCACCCTGGCGGACGCCGACGACGCCAGGCGGGTCGCCGACACCATCGGCATCCCCTTCTACGTGTGGGACTTCGTGGAGGAGTTCCAGCAGGCGGTGGTCGACGACTTCGCCGCCGAGTACGCCAGCGGCCGCACGCCCAACCCCTGCGCCCGCTGCAACGAGCGCGTCAAGGTCGTCGGGCTGCTCGCCAGGGCGCGCGCCCTCGGCTTCGAGGCGCTCGCCACCGGCCACTACGCCCGGGTGGTCGACGGCCGCCTCTACCGGGCGGCGGACACCGCCAAGGACCAGTCCTACGTGCTCTACATGCTCGGCCCAGAGCAGCTCGCCCACCTCCGCCTGCCCATCGGCGACCTGACCAAGCCGCAGGTGCGCGCGGTGGCCGCGCGGCTCGGCCTGCGCACCGCGGCCAAGCCGGAGTCCTACGACGTCTGCTTCATCCCCGACGGCGACACCGCCGGCTGGCTGGAGCGCCGCCTCGGCCGGCAGCCCGGCGCCGTGGTCGACAGCGCCGGACGGGCGCTCGGCAGCCACCAGGGCGCCTACCGCTTCACCGTGGGGCAGCGCCGCGGCCTCGGCGTCGCCGCGCCGACCCCCCGCTACGTGCTGCGCGTCGAGCCGGCGAGCCAGCGCGTGGTCGTCGGCGAGCGCGCCGAGCTGGCCATCCGCACCGTGGAGCTGGAGCGGGCCCGCGCGACCGACGGCCTCGGCCTGCGGCCAGGCTCGGCCCGCGTGCGCCTGCGGGCGCACGGCGCCGAGGTCGGCTGCGAGGTGGTGCCCCTCGGCGGCGGCAGGGTCCGCCTCGACCTGGACGAGCCCTGCCACGCGGTCGCCCCGGGGCAGGCGGGCGTCCTCTACGACGACGACCGGGTGCTCGGCGGCGGGACCGTGACCGCCACCGCCGCGGCGGTCCCCGGCGGATGAGCACCGCGCCCGCGGACACCTGGTGCCCGCGCTGCGACGACCTGGCCAGCGCCGTCCCAGGCACGCCGTGCGCCACCTGCGCCGCGCCTCGCCTCCTGATCGAGCCGCCGCGCCCACGAGCCCGGCACGCGGGTGGCCGGGCGCGGTCCGCCGCGGGAAGCGGGACCCGGCACCACACCGCGAACGGCCACACCCGGCTCGTCGCTCAGAGCCGCGCCCGGCAAGCGCCTGACGGCCCGCGCCTGACCCCCGCTGGCACGCAACCGCGCGCGTCCCGGAACGGCTCGGTCTCGCCGGGGAGCGCCGGCGAGGCCTGGGCGGCCGACGACGCGCCCACGAGCCGCCCTCCGGGCGAGGTGGCGGCCGGGGCCGGCGAGCCCGGGGCGGCCGGAGGCGTGGCGCCGCTCGCCGTGGTTGCGGCTCTGGATGGCGGGGACGGGGACCCGGGGACGGCCGCTGCGCGGGGGCTTGCGGCCCCGCAGGGCCTGGCAGCGGCGGCGAGTCGGAGTGGTGGCAGGCGGGGGAGCGCGCGGCCCTCGCGGTGGCTGGTCGTCGGCGTGCTCGGCGTCGGCGTGCTCCTGGCGGGGCTGGGCAGGCTCCTGCCGCTCGCTCCGGCGGCCCCGCAGCCGACCAGGGCCGCCTCGACGGCCGGCTCGTTGCGGACCAGGCAGCCGCTGGTGGTGTTGCCGACGGCGAGGCCGCGGGTGGCGCTGCCCGCACGCGGGCCGATGCTCGGGCGTGGTGCCTCCGGATGGATGGTGGTCGAGTACGACGGCTGGCTGTGGCGCCAGCCGCTCGGCGGCGGCGCTCCCCATCCGGTCGCGCGGCTGCCGCAGGGCACCGGCCAGGTGGTCCTCTCGCCACGCGGCGACCGGGTGGTGGTGGTGCGGAGCAGCCGGTTCCACTCCTGGCAGGCGCGGGTCGAGGTGCGCTCGCTGGTCGGTGGGGTGCTCCAAGCCGGCGCCAGCGGGTTCGGCCCCGTCTGGAGTCCCGACGGCCGGCTCGCCTTCGTCGCCGTCGCGGACGCGGGGCTGACGGGGATGTCGCCCAGCCGCACCCGGCATCCCACCGGCCCGGAGCTGCACCTCGTCGGCGACGGCACGGTCGAGGTGCTGGCGCTGCCCGGCGGGATGCACGGGGTCAAGGTCGGCTGGGCCGGCGACGGCCATCCCGTCCTGCTGCCGCCGGTCGCGACCGGCGGCGGCCTGTTCGAGGTGGAGCACGGCCGCCTCCTGCGGGTGCTCGCGGCCGGGCACGGCGCCCTGGCCCGGGGCCGCGACGGGGCGCTGACCACCGGCCTGCTGCGTCCGCGTGACGCCGCCGGCCCGCTCGGCGCCACGCTCGCCTCGCTGCCGAGCAGCCTCGCCGCCCTGGCGCCGGACGGGCAGCGGGTGGTGCTGGTGACCGGCCCGGCCGAGCGGCCGCGGCTCGAGGTCCGCGCCGCCGGCCTGCGCACCACCTCGGGCCTGCCCGCCGACCGCTACCGCAGCGTGCACTGGTCCCCTGGCGGCGACTTCGTCTGGGTCGAGGGCGCGCAGGCGCTGCTCGCGGTCGAGGTCGCCAGCGGCCGGGTCGTCCCAGCCGGCCCGGCCCTGCCCCAGACCGCCGAGCTGCTCGGCTTCGTGGCCTGAGGGCCCGCCAGCACCCTGGGCCTCGACGTAGCTCGCGCCAAGGAGCATCATTCGATATCGCCCGATATCAGCGGGGCACTCGATCGATGCCTCCACGGCTCACGCCGGGGCGAACGCGTGGGAGGTAGTGCGGTGTCGGAGCTGACCAAGCTCTTGCTGAAGGCCGTCAGGGGCCTGCCCGGTGAGGAACAGGACAAGGTGCTCGAGGAGCTGATCGAGGCGCGCTTCGCGGTCGCGGGGAGCGGGCTTGCCGAGTTGCCGCGCGAGGTCGTGGCCGGCCTTCCCGAGCAGCTGCCGTCGCGGATGTTCCTGGGGGAGCCGAGGCTGGAGCTGCTCAAGGGCACGCCGGGGGCGGGGGAGACGCTGACCGTGGTGCCCGCCCGGCTCTCCAGCGAGCAGCACGAGCGCTTGAAGCAGTGGTGCCAGGCCAACGGCTTCACCATGGCGGTGGTGCTGCGCGGCCTGGTCGCCCGCTTCCTCGACGAGCAGGCCCGCCGGGAGCGCGGCGGCACGGCGGCGACCGCGACCGAGTAACCGGCCGCCTGCCCGCGTGGCGGCCGCTCAGATCAGGTCGAGGAGCGCCGCCCAGCCGCCTGCCGAGGGCTGGCCGATGACGTGGTCGGCGAGGGCAAGAGCCGACGAATGGCCGCCGTCGACCACGCAGGCGACCTTGGCTGAGGCGAGCAGCTCCACGTCGTTGGCGCCGTCGCCGACGGCGAGCACGCGGTCCGGGTCGAGCCCGTGGTCGTGGCAGAACGCGATCACGCCGCTCCACTTGCTGATCCCGCCAGGCCGCACCTGCAGGGTGGAGCCGCCGTAGACCAGGTCAGGCGTGACGCTGGCGCTGCCCGCCGCGCCGACCGCCGTGGCGACCTCGAGGAGCGTGGCGGCATCGCCGCCGACCACGGTGAAGGTGAGCACCGGGTCGGTCTCGACCACCCGCGCCAGGTCGGCCTCCGCGGTCCAGGCGCGGTTGCGGGCCAGGTGCCCGGGATGGCTCGCGGGCCGCGGCCCGACCAGCAGCTCAGCGGTCGGGTGCTCGACGAACAGGCAGGGTTCCAGGCTGGCGGCGACGAACGCCTGCAGCACCAGCCGGGCCGCCTCAGGGGTGAAGGCCGCCCGGTGGAAGGTGTGGCCGTTGCGCAGGTCCCGGCCGACCGCGCCGTCGAGCATGACCGCCGGCCCCGCCAGCCCAGCCGGGTCGAGCACCCAGCTGGTGCTGCGCGGCCGCCGTCCGGTGGCGACCACGACAGGGACGCCCGCCGCGACCATCGCCCGGAACGCCGCGGCGGTGCGCGGGTGGATGCTCTCGGCCGGATCGGACAGCGTGCCGTCGAGGTCCGTCACGACCAGCTCGATGGCGCCGTTACGCATGCAGGCAGGGTACCTTGCCGACCGCGGGCAGGAGGGCCCGCGGTCCGGTCACGGCACCCGGGCGCGCTCCTGGGCGGCGGCGGACGGGGAGGGCTGGGGCCGCACCGGCAAGGGGGCCTGCTCGCTGAGGCCGACCCGCCGGTGCAGGCGCCGCAGCGCCGGGGGCCGTGTCGACCAGGTGAGCGATACTCTGAGGTGATCGCCAGGGGAGGACCGGGAGGAGCTTGGGTGTCGCTGCCAGTCGAGGAGGCCGCCAACCGTGTCGACGAGCTGCGCGCGCGGCTCACCGACGCCTCCTACCGCTACTACGTGCTCAGCGACCCTGACATCTCCGACGCCGAGTACGACGAGCTCATGCGCGAGCTCGGCGCCCTGGAGGAGCAGCACCCGGACCTGGCCACCGACGACTCGCCCACCAGGACCGTGGGGGCGCCGCCGGCGGTGGCGTTCGCCCCGGTGCGCCACCGCGTCGCCATGCTCTCGCTCGACAACGTCTTCTCGCTGGAGGAGCTGGCGGCCTGGTGGACCCGCACCGAGCGCCAGGTCGACCAGGTCGACGCGTACGTCTGCGAGCTGAAGATCGACGGCGTCGCCGTCTCCCTGCAGTACGAGGACGGCCGCCTGGTGCGCGGCGCCACCAGGGGCAACGGCCTGGTCGGCGACGACATCACCCCCAACGTGCGCACCATCGTCAACCTTCCGCAGCGGCTCACCCTGCGGCAGCCGCCGCGCGCGTTCGAGGTGCGCGGCGAGATCTACTTCCCGAGCGACGCCTTCGAGGCGCTGAACCGGCGCCAGGCGGCCGAGGAGAAGCAGGTCTACGCCAACCCGCGCAACGCGGCCTCCGGCGCCCTGCGCCAGAAGGACCCGAGGATCACCGCCGAACGGGGGCTCAAGCTGCTGTGCCACTCGTTCGGCCTGGCCGAGGGCGCCAGGTTCGCCTCCCACTCCGAGTTCCTGAGGTTCTGCGAGTCAGCCGGCCTGCCAGTGGCGAAGGAGACCAGGGGCGCGGCCACCCCAGAGGAGGCCGAGGCGTTCGTCGCCCACTGGGCCGAGCACCGCCACGACCTCGAGTACGAGATCGACGGGGTGGTGGTCAAGGTCGACTCCGCCCGCCAGCAGGAGGAGCTCGGCCACACCTCCCGCTTCCCGCGCTGGGCGATCGCCTACAAGTACCCGCCGGAGGAGCGCACCACCCTGCTGCGCGACATCATGGTGTCGATCGGACGGACCGGCGCGGCCACCCCCTTCGCGGTGCTCGAGCCGGTGCTGGTGGCCGGCTCCACCGTCGGCCTCGCCACCCTGCACAACATCGACGACCTCACCCGCAAGGACGTGCGCCCGGGTGACACCGTGTTCGTGCGCAAGGCCGGCGACGTCATCCCCGAGGTGATCGGCCCGGTCCTGAGCAAGCGCCCGCCAGGAGCCGAGCCCTGGGCCATGCCGGAGAACTGTCCCGAGTGCGGCACGCCACTGGTCCGGCCGGAGGGCGAGGTGGTGATCCGCTGCCCCAACACCACCGGCTGCCCGGCGCAGCGCTGGGCGACCATCGTCCACTTCGCCGGCCGCGGCGCCATGGACATCGAGCACCTCGGCGAGAAGACCGTCTCCGCCCTCCTTGCCGCGGGCAAGCTCGACGACGTCGCCGACGTCTACCGGATCACCGCCGAGGACCTGGCCGCGCTGCCCGGCTTCAAGGACAGGAGCATCGCCAACCTGCTCGACGCGATCGAGGCGTCCAAGCAGCGCCCGCTCGACCGGCTGCTGGTCGGCCTGTCCATCCGCCACGTGGGCGACTTCGCGGCCACCGTCCTGGCCAATCGCCTCAAGTCACTGGAACGGATCGCCGCGGCCAGTGCCGAGGAGCTCGCCGCGATCGACGGGATCGGCCCGACGATCGCCGCCAGCGCGGCCGCCTGGTTCGCCGACGAGGGCAACCGCGACCTGCTGCGCCGGCTGGACCAGGCGGGGGTGAACACCAAGGCCGCAGGCGACGGCCCCGAGCTGCCACAGGTCCTCGCGGACAAGGCGATCGTGCTCACCGGCGGCCTCGACGGCTTCACCCGCGACCAGGCCGTCGACGCTATCGAGCAGCGTGGCGGCCGGGTCACCGGCAGCGTCTCCAAGAAGACGGACTACGTGGTCGTCGGCGTCGACCCCGGCGCCAAGGCTGCCAAGGCGGCCGAGCTGGGGGTGACCACCCTCGACGAGGGGGGCTTCCGGCGCCTCCTGGAACATGGCACGGTGGACGGCGACGAGCAGGCTGACGAGGACGAGGGCGAGGGGGCGGCCGGTGAGTGACGTCTGGACGCCGTGGGACCCGGAGGGCTCGCGCCCGGGCGACGGCCCCGGCCAGGAGGGACCGGATCCCGAGCCGATCGTTCGTCTGGTCCGGATCGGCTTCCTGTTTGCCGGGATCCTGGTCGCGGCGATGGTCCATGCCGGGCTGAACCGCATGGGGGGCGAGCGCATCCGTGGCGGCAGCCTTGCCGTGACCGCCACGGCCGCCGTGCTGGTGGTCGCGATCCTCGGCCTGGCCGCCTGGGCGCTGCGGCCGAGCCGCCTGCTGGTGGTCGGCAAGCAGGCCCTGCGGACCTCCGACCCGCGGGAGCGGTGGCCGCGGGCCGAACGCGCCAGGGCGATGGGCTTCCGCGGCCTGGCGATGGGCTGGGCCGGCCAGGCGGTGCTGCTCGGCCTGGTTCCCGCCACCGTCGGCCTGGTCCTTCAGGTGATCCACGGCTACGCCTGGGAGCTGTTCGCCTTCGCCGGCCTGAGCGTGCTCGCCGGGCTGGTGTTCCAGCGCGAGGTGAGCGACGCCGTGCGCCTGGCCGTGAACGACCCCGAGTTGCGCGACAGCTACGGCGCCGGCTGACGCCCGGCGCCGTCACCGGGAATCTGGCCTCGCAACCGCCGCCCGCGATGCATTGGGTTCCGCCGGCGGACGGGATCGGGACGGTTGCCGAAAACAGCCGGATCTGGTGGCCCGGTTTCGGGAATCACCGCGGACTCCCTGCGGATATGCCTTGTGACAGGGCAACACCGTCCTAGACGTATATCGGGAGCTGATATAGATCACGGGGCGATATCGGATCGGTGAGCGATTGGCCTCGATTTGACCAACCTCAAGGCCGGCAGTAAGGTCGCTCCCGACCAGCCCCCACTGGTTGCCATATATCGCAAGGCTTTTCGCACGGCCCGCTCCCCCAGGTGGTCCGTGTGGCAATCCCGGCGCAGGTAGCGCGCGTCGCCGTCCCCACGGCGAGGTGCCGCCTGCGGTCGTCCCGTCGGCGCAGGCTTCCGGCTGGCTGCGCCCCTCGGTGAGAAAGGTGGTCTACAGATGCCGCAAACGGGTCCATCCCCGTCGCGGTCGTACCGCACCGAAGGCGGAGGAGCTCCCAGCTTCTTCAGTCGCCGGGTGCTCATCGTCGCTCTGGTGGCCGGCGCGCTGCTCGGCGTGATCGGCATCGTCAGCGCCCAGGAGGCCCAGCAGCCGCCACCCGGTCAGGACCAGAATGGCGGCGCCCAGGCCAACGATCCCGCGACCGGCGACGGCGACGCGCCGCTCTCCAAGGACTGTGGCGACAGCCCGCTGACGACCAACGACGGCTTCCAGAAGGGCAACACCTGCGTGGCGGTCGACTCCGGCGAGGTCTCTGACAAGACGCCAGCCGTGCTGATCACCAGGGCGCCCAGGAGGGTCGCGGCGGGCCAGGACTTCCAGATCTCCATCAGCTCGCGCAACGTGGTGCGCGACCGCTTCCTGGCCGCGGCCACAGGCGGCTACTACGCCGAGCGCTCGGTGCTGAACCCGCAGGGCATCCAGCGCGGGCACTCGCACGTGTGGGTGCAGGACATCGGCGACGGCAGGTCGGCGCCTGACGCGGACGCCGCGCCGCTGGACTTCTTCAAGGCCGTGGAGGACAACGGCGACGGCGACTTCACCCTGACGATCACCGCGCTGACCGCCGGCAACAAGAAGCTGTGCGTCAACGACGCCGACGGCTCCCACCGCACCGCCATGACCAAGGCCGCCAAGCTGGCCATGCCGTACGACTGCGTGCGCCTGTTCGTCTTCCAGGGCCGCGGTGGCGCGACCACCACGACCGCGGCGCAGCAGACCACCACCACCGCGGCGCAGCAGACCACCACCACTGCGGCCGCTCCCCCCGACACGACCGCAGCTCCCCCCGACACGACCGCAGCGCCGGACACGACCGCAGCGCCGGCTCCCCAAGGCTAGCGAACCCATGACGGCAGCCGGGCGCTCGAAGCCCTCGGGCGCTCGGCTCGCGCCCCGTTGGTGAAAGGTGGTTACAGGAATGCCTCAGCACGACGCACCTTCGCGGTCGTCCCGTGGCGCACGCCGAGGCCTGCTGTCGGAGGCCTCGGCCCGCCGACTCGCGCTGGTCGCGATCGTCACGGGCGTCCTGTTCGGCCTCCTCGGCGCGGTCAGTGCCCAGGAGGCTGCCAAGCCCAACGACCCCGCCACCAGCGACGGCGACGCGCCGCTCTCCAAGAGCTGCGACGACAGCCCGCTGACGACCAACGACGGCTTCCAGAAGGGCAACACCTGCGTGGCGGTCGACTCCGGCGAGGTCTCTGACAAGACGCCAGCCGTGCTGATCACCAGCGCGCCCGAGCAGGTCGCCGCGGGCCAGGACTTCCAGGTCAGCATCAGCTCCAAGAACGTGGTCCGCGACCGCTTCCTGGCCGCGGCCACAGGCGGCTACTACGCCGAGCGCTCGGTCCTCAACCCGCAGGGCATCCAGCGCGGGCACTCGCACGTGTGGGTGCAGGACATCGGCGACGGCCAGTCGGCGCCGAACGCCGACGCGGCCCCGCTGGACTTCTTCAAGGCCGTGGAGGACAACGGCAACGGTGACTTCAGCTTGACGATCACCGGGCTGAATGCGGGCAACAAGAAGCTGTGCGTCAACGACGCCGACGGCTCCCACCGCACCGCCATGACCAAGGCCGCCAAGCTGGCCATGCCGTACGACTGCGTGCGCCTGACCGTCACCGGCGGCAACGGTGGCGGTGGCGGCGCCACGACCACCACCGCGGCGCAGGAGACCACCACCACCGCGGCGCCCGACACCACCGCCGCCCCGGAGACCACTGCGGCACCGCCCGACACCACCGCGGCCCCGGAGACCACCGCGGCACCGCCGGACACCCAGGCTCCCGAGACGACCGCGCAGCAGGGTGGCCAGGCTCCGCCAGCCACCGAGGCGCCTCCGCCGCCACCCCCCGCGCAGCAGGTGAACCAGGCCGCACCGCCGAACTCGGCCGCCCAGGTCGAGGGCGTCGACGAGGCGGCGGGATCGAACCAGATCGTGACCGCTCCCGGCGTGCAGGGACCGCTGCCGTTCACGGGCGCCCCGAGCGGCCTGCTGCTCGCGGTCGGTGTCCTGCTGGTCGTCGGCGGCTGCGCCTTCCTGCTGTTCACCGACAAGCGGCGCCGGCCGGGGCACGTCGCCCGCTGACGCTCGCCTGACGCCGGGCCCGGGAGGTGGTCCGAAGCCCGGCCGTCGTGGGGGCATGGTGGTAGGCCTCGCGCCGACCGCCATGCCCCCAGCGGCACTCCAGCGGGAAACCGGCGGGTGCTCAGCGGGTCGGGAACGGTAGACTCGACCGTCCCGACCTGCCCGTAGGCGCCGCCGGCCTGCAGGGCGGCAGCCGCCGCCCGCACGCGGCGGCGCCCCGAAGGAGTGCCATGGCCATCAGCCGCGCCGACGTCCAGCACGTCGCCCGTCTCGCCCGCCTCGCCCTCACCGACGAGGAGCTCGACCGCTTCCAGTCCCAGCTCTCGGTGATCCTCGAGGAGGCAGAGAAGGTCAAGCGGCTGCCGACCGAGGGCGTGCCGCCCACCTCCCACCCGCTGCCGCGGGTGAACGTCTGGCGCGACGACGTGGTGGGGCCGTGCCTGACGCGCGAGGAGGCGCTGTCCACCGCGCCAGAGGTCGACCAGGACCGCTTCGCCGTGCCGCGGATCATCGAGGAGGGGGCATGAGCGCCGCCCTCACGGAACTGCCCGCCCACGAGCTCGCCGCCCTCTACGCCAGGGGCGAGGCCAGCGCCGTCGAGGTCGCCGAGGCGCACCTGGAGCGCATCCGGGCCAGCGACGACGTGCTCCACGCCTTCCTCACCGTCTCGGACGAGCAGGCCCTGGCGGACGCGCGCGCGGTCGACGCCGCCCGCGCCGCCGGCGAGCGGCTCGGCCCGCTCGCCGGCGTGCCCCTCGCCCTCAAGGACGTGCTGGTCACCAAGGGCCTGCGGACCACGGCCGGCTCGAAGATCCTGGACGAGTTCCGCCCCCCGTACGACGCCACCGTGGTCGACCGGCTGCGCCGAGCGGGCGTGGTGGTGCTCGGCAAGACCAACATGGACGAGTTCGCCATGGGCTCGTCCACCGAGAACTCCGGCTTCGGGCCGACCCGCAACCCCTGGGACACGGAGCGCGTGCCCGGCGGGTCCTCAGGCGGGTCGGCCGCCGCGGTCGCCGCCGGGCAGGCCACGCTCGGCATCGGCAGCGACACCGGCGGCTCCATCCGCCAGCCGGCCGCGCTCTGCGGCATCGTCGGCGTCAAGCCGACCTACGGCCTGGTCTCGCGGTACGGGCTGATCGCCTTCGCCTCCTCCCTCGACCAGGTCGGCCCGCTCGCCCGCGAGGTGCGCGACGCCGCCCTGCTGCTCGAGGCGGTCGCCGGCCACGACCCGATGGACTCGACCTCGATCGCCGACGCCCCGACCGACTTCACCTCCCGGCTCGACGCGGGCGTCGCGGGGATGCGCATCGGCGTGGTCAAGGAGATGTTCCCCGACGACGGCGCCGAAGCCGGGGTGCTCGCGCGGGCGCGCGAGGCGGTCGAGCGGCTGCAGCGGCTCGGCGCTCGGGTGGAGGAGTGCTCGCTGCCCTCGTTCGAGTACGCCCTGTCCGCCTACTACCTGATCGCGCCGGCGGAGTGCTCCTCCAACCTGGCGCGCTACGACGGCGTGCGCTGGGGCCTGCGCGTCAAGGACCCCAGCGACGTGGTCGACATGATGCAGCGCACCCGCCAGGCCGGCTTCGGGCCCGAGGTCAAGCGGCGCATCATGCTCGGCACCTACGCGCTCTCGGCCGGCTACTACGACGCCTACTACGGCCAGGCGCAGAAGGCCCGCACCCTGGTGCGGCGCGAGTTCGAGACCGCCTTCGAGCGCTTCGACCTGCTCGCCGGCCCGACCTCGCCGACGGTGGCGTTCAAGCTCGGCGCCAGGGTCGACGACCCGTTGGCCATGTACCTGTCGGACGTGTTCACCGTCCCGGTCAACCTGGCGGGCAACGCGGCCGTCACCGTCCCGGCGGGGCTGGCCGACGGCCTGCCCGTCGGGCTGCAGCTTATCGCGCCGGCTCTCGGCGAGGCGACCATGTTCCGCGCCGCCCACGCGTTCGAGCAGGACCGGGGCGTGGTCGAGCGCCCGCCCGAGGTGCTCGCGGCTGGCGGCGGCCACCGCGGTGCGGGGGAGGTGCGCTCGTGACCGCCACCGTCGAGCAGACCGAGGTGCGCCACTACGAGACCGTCATCGGCATCGAGACCCACTGCGAGCTGGCCACCGCGTCGAAGATGTTCTGCGCCTGCCCGACCGCCTTCGGGGCCGAGCCGAACACCCAGACCTGCCCGGTCTGCCTCGGCGAGCCCGGCTCGCTGCCCGTGGCCAACGGCCGCGCCATCGAGTACACCGCCCGCATCGGGCTGGCGCTGAACTGCCGCATCGCCGAGCACTCGCAGTTCCACCGCAAGAACTACTTCTATCCCGACATGCCCAAGAACTACCAGATCAGCCAGTACGACGAGCCCCTCTGCGTAGGCGGCTGGCTGGACGTCGACCTCGACGGCGAGCAGCGGCGCTTCGGCATCACCCGCGTCCACCTGGAGGAGGACACCGGCAAGACGCTGCACGTCGGTGCGACCGGCCGCATCCACGGCGCGGAGTACTCCCTGGTCGACTACAACCGGGCCGGCATCCCCCTGGTGGAGATCGTCTCCGAGCCCGACATGCGCAGCGCCGACGAGGCCCGCGCCTACGCCGAGGAGCTGCGGGCGGTGCTCGCCTCCCTGGGGGTCTCGGACGTGAAGCTCGAAGAGGGCTCCATGCGCTTCGACGTGAACATCTCCATCCGGCCGGTCGGCCACGCCGAGCTCGGCACCAAGGTGGAGCTGAAGAACCTGAACTCGCTGCGCAGCCTGTACCGGGCGGTCGGCTACGAGGCCGAGCGGCAGCGCCGCGTGCTGGCCGAGGGCGGCAGCCTGGCACAGGAGACGCGCCACTGGGACGAGGGTGCCGGGCGCACCGAGCCGATGCGCTCCAAGGAGTACGCCACCGACTACCGCTACTTCCCAGAGCCCGACCTGGTGCCGATCGAGGCCACACCGGCCTGGGTCGAGGAGGTCAGGCGGGCACTGCCCGAGCTGCCGGCCGAGCGCCGCCGCCGCCTCGCCGCAGCCACCGGCCTCGGCGCCAAGGAGGTCGGCTGGCTGTCGCGCGACCCCGAGGTGCTCGGCTACTTCGAGCAGGTCGTGGCCGGCGCCGGCGGCAAGGCCGCGCGCGACCCGCGGGTGGTGGCCGGCTGGGTCATGGGCGAGCTGCAGCGCGGCCTGCACGAGTTCAAGCGCACCATGGCCGACAACCCGGTCGGCCCGGAGCGACTCGGCGAGCTGCTCGACCTGGTCGCCGGCGGCACCGTCTCGGCGACCGCGGCCAAGGACGTGCTCACCGAGATGTTCACCAGCGAGGCCTCGCCGACCACGGTGGTCGAGCGCAAGGGCCTGGCCCAGATCTCCGACGCCGCCGCCCTCGAGGCGGTGGTGGAGCGGGTGGTGGCCGGCAGCCCCGAGCTGGCCGCCAAGTACCGGGGCGGTAAGGAGGGCGTGCTCGGCGCCCTGGTCGGCCAGGTGATGCGCGAGACCAAGGGCCGCGCCAACCCCAAGCTGGTCACCGACCTGCTGCGCCAGGCCATCGGGCGGTAGTCGCCGGGCGAGGTCGAGGCCGGCGTGAGGTCGGGCGCCCAGCGCGAGGAGGTGGCCGTGCAACAGGCGCGTGAGCTGGTCGTCGGCATGGTCTCGACGCGCTTCGCCGGGACGGACGGGGTCACGCTGGAGGCGGCCAAGCTGGGGGAGGTGCTCGCGGGGGCCGGCCACCGGGTGGTCTGGTTCGCCGGGGAGCTGGGGGAGCGCTTCGCACCGGGGCGCCTGCACCCCGGCGCCCACTTCGAGAGCGAGGCGAACCGCGCCCTGGAGGCGGCCTGCTTCGGGGTCGCGACGCGCAGCCCGGCCACCACCGCGCTGATCCGGGAGCGGACCGAGGAGCTGAAGGGCGCCCTGCGCGGCTTCGTCGCCGACTTCGGCGTCGACCTGGTGGTCGCCCAGAACGTGCTGTGCCTGCCGATGCAGCTGCCGCTCGGGCTCGCCCTGACCGAGGTGCTGGTCGAGCAGGGGCTGCCGCTGCTCGCCCACCACCACGACTTCTGGTGGGAGCGGGAGCGGTTCTTCCCCAACGCCGTCGCCGACGTGCTCGGCGCGGCCTTCCCGCCGCTGCTCGAGCGCATGGCGCACCTGGTGATCAACTCGGCAGCCGCCAAGGAGCTGGCGCGCCGGCGCGCCGTCGAGGCGACCGTGCTGCCCAACGTGATGGACTTCGAGCGCGGCCCGCGACAGCCCGGCGACGGAGCGCGCTACCGCAAGGCCGCCGGGCTCGCGGCCGACGAGGTGCTGCTGCTGCAGCCGACCAGGGTGGTGCCGCGCAAGTGGATCGAGGCGACCGTCGACCTCGCCGCGCGCCTGCGGGCGGCCGGTGGCCCGCCCGTGACCGTCGCCGTCACCCACGCCGAGGGCGACGAGGGACGCGACTACGGCGCGCGCCTGCGCGCCCAGGCGGAGCGGCTCGGCGTCGACCTGCGCTTCGTCCCCGCCGGGGTGGGCGCCCCCGACGGCCCCGACCTGGCCGACGCCTACGCCGCCGCCGACCTGGTCTGCTTCCCGTCTGTCTGGGAGGGCTTCGGCAACGCCCTGCTGGAGGCCTTCTTCCACCGGCGGCCGGTGCTGGTCAATCGCTACCAGGTCTACGCCGACGACATCGCCCCGACCGGCGTCCGCTGCATCGAGCTCGACGGCGCCGTCACCCCCGAGGCCGTCACCCAGGTCCGCGACCTGCTCGCCTCCCCGGACCAGGCCGCCGCCATGGCCGAGGCCAACTACCAGGCCAGCCTGCGCCACTTCTCCTACGCCACCGTGCGCGAGCGCGTCCTCCCCCTGGTCGAACGGCTCACCCGCCAGGCGTGACCTGCGGCACCTAGCCGAATTGGTTGGCGCCGTCCGGCGCCGAGCCGCCGCTACGGGTTTGCCGCCGCTCGCATCGGGCAATGATCTCCGGCGCATGAAAGCGCTTACAGAGCCGAGCCCAAGGCCCTCGTGCCGCAGCGCCGCGTCAAGGAGGAAGCGATGCGCACCCCCATCCGACGGCGGCCGGGGAGGCTGCTGCGAGTCGTCGTGATCGCCTGGTCGCTCGCGCTGCTCGCGTGGGCGCTCGCGCCGGCTGCGCCGGCGCAGCCGTCCGGCGGCGTGGCCGCCAGCTCTTCCGAGCAGACGCTGCGGCGCTACGCCAAGGCCACCTGGGCCTCGTTCGTGGCGATGGTCGACGACCGCTCCGGCCTGCCCACCGACAAGCTGAAGGCGGACGGCACCCGCGACGTCGAGACCTCGACCACCAACATCGGCGCGTACATGTGGAGCACCCTGGTGGCCGAGCGGCTCGGCTTCGTCGACCACCGCGAGGTCGTCGGGCGGCTGTCCAAGACCGTCTCGTCGCTCGAGCACATGGAGCGCTACGGCTCCAGCGGCCAGTACTACAACTGGTACGACCACCGCAACGGGGCGAAGCTGACCACCTGGCCGCCGACCGGCGAGCCCCTCACCCCGATCCTGTCGTCGGTGGACAACGGCTGGCTGGCGGTCGGCCTGCAGCTGGTGCGCCGCGGCGTGCCCGAGCTGTCACCGCGCGCGGGGGCGCTGTTCGACAGCATGAACTTCGGCTTCTACTACCGTCCGGACGTCAACCGCATCCTGTTCCACTACGCCCCGGACACCGGCGCGGCGCCCTGCTGCTACGACACCACCGTGAGCGAGAGCCGCATCGCCAGCTACGTCGGCATCGCCAAGGGCGAGATCCCACAGAAGGAGTACTTCGGCACCTGGCGCAGCTTCCCCGACACCTGCGACTGGAGCTGGCAGGAGACCAGGCCGGTCGGGTTCCACCGCAGCTACTTCGGCGTGGACGTGTTCGACGGTGCTTACCCCTACGGCAACACCCGGGTCACCCCCGCCTGGGGCGGCAGCATGTTCGAGGCGCTGATGCCGACCCTGTTCGTCCCCGAGGAGAAGTGGGCAGGCGGCAGCTGGCGGGCCAACCACCCCCTGTGGGTGAAGGCGCAGATCAACCACGGCCTACACGACACCGGCTACGGCTACTGGGGCTTCTCGCCCGCCAACATCCCCGAGGGCGGCTACGACGCCTACGGGGTCGACGCCCTCGGCATGAACCCGGACGGCTACTACTCCAACAACGACAAGACCCTGGTCGACCACGGCTTCGAGGGCTGCCCCGGCCGTGACCCCAAGCCGGACCCGGCGCCCGCCGCGTACACCAACGGCGTGGTCTCGCCGCACGCGGCGTTCCTCGCGCTGCGCTGGGCGCCCGAGCAGACGATCGACAACGTCACCAAGCTGGAGCGCAACTTCCACATCTACACCAAGTGGGGCTTCCTCGACTCCGTGAACGTCGACTCCGGGGTCGTCTCCGACTCCTACCTGGCGCTCGACCAGGGCATGATCATGGGCGCCATCGGCAACGCCCTGACCGGCGACATGCTGCGCAGGCTGTTCGTGACCGACGGCGTCGAGCGCGCCCTGCGCCCACCACTCGCCGTCGAGGAGTTCAACGCCTCCCCGCGCGGCTGCACGATCGAGGGCACCGCCGGCGACGACCACCTCACCGGCACCTCGGCTGACGACGTCATCTGCGGCGAGGGCGGCGACGACACGATCTCGGGCGGCGGCGGTGACGACGTCGTCTTCGGCGACGCCGGCGACGACGCCATCTCGGGCGGCGGCGGTGACGACGCCCTCTACGGGGGTGAAGGCGACGACCGGCTCAGCGGCGCCGACGGCGCCGACGTGCTCTCCGGCGGCCCGGGCGACGACACGCTCACCGGCGGGGACGGTCGGGACCACCACGAGGGCGGCACCGGCGACAACCGCTGCCCGGACGTGACCGGCGGGGACACCAGCAACGCCTGCCAGACGAGCTGACGGCGCCGGGCGCCCGGTCGGCCCGTCAGCCACCGCCGGAACCCGCGGGTACCCTCCCCTCACCCGCGGGTTCCGGCGCCCTCCCGGCAATCGCTGCCCGCCCGTATCATCTCGCTGAGCCACCGGCCACGAGGGGAGGCGGCCGAGCTGCCGGAGCGCCCCGCCGAGCTGCGCATCGTCGTGCCCGAGCGGTCGCTGGTGCTGCTGGTGGGCGCGTCTGGCTCGGGCAAGTCGACCTTTGCGGCAAGGCACTTCCTCCCCTCGGAGGTGCTCTCCTCGGACGCCTACCGGGCGCTGGTCGCCGGCGACGAGCGCGACATGTCGGCCACCGCGGCCGCCTTCGAGATCCTGCACCTGGTCGCCGCCAGGCGGCTGGCCACCGGCCGCCTCACCGTGGTCGACGCCACCAACGTCGAGCCGGCGTCGCGGCGCCCGCTGGTCGCCCTCGCCCGCGAGCACGGCAGCGAGCCGGTGGCGATCGTCCTCGACCTCCCCGCCGCGCTGTGCGTCGAGCGCAACGAGGCACGCGACCGCCGCGTCCCGCCCCGGACCGTCCGCCGGCAGCAGGCGCTGCTGCGCCGCTGGCTCGGCGGGCTGGAGGGCGAAGGCCTGCGCCGCGTGCTGCTGCTCCGCAGCCCGGAGGAGGTCGACGCGGCCAAGGTGGAGCGCGCGCCCGCGCCCGGCGAGCGGCACCAGGACGCCGTTCCGTAGGCGCTGAGTGTTTACTTCGAGCTTTTCGAGAATCTAGTTTGATTCGGCCGGATGTGGGCAACGAAGAAGCGCAGTGAGACAGTATCCAGGTGAGCCGGTCAGCTTCCCCTTCGACTCCCCAGGCGACGGCGTCTGGCGGACGCCCAAGCGTGCACGCGGCGGCGGAATCCGGAGGTGCCTGTGTTCCGTAGGCGTCGCGCCGGTCCAGCGCCTCGCGAGCAGTCGTCTCCCTTCCAGAAAGAGGCTGCCAGCTTCGTCGCGATCGTCGGTGACATCGCTCCCGCGCTCGCGCTCGACTACAGCGCCGACAGCGTGCGCTCGCTCGAGGACTTCATCGCCGACTCGTTCGACCCGCCCGGCTCCTCCTACGTGCCGGAGTCCCTCGCGGTCGGGGTGGGCTGCTACGTCGGCGAGGTGGTGGTCCGCACGCTCGGCGGGCGCTGGAACCCCGACGGCAGCGCCGAGGTGCTCGACATCGGCAGGGTGAACTGCACCTTCCCGATCCAGAAGGCGCAGCGCCGCTTCGCCAACGGGCCGGACGACTCGCTGGCCTGGTACTACGAGGCGCTGGCGCACTACGCCGCCGACGAGGAGCGCGCCGCCGGCGACGAGCAGCCGGCGCACTGAAGCCCGACTGGCCGGCGCTTGCGCCGGCGCCCACGGCAGCGCCGCGCGCGCTCGACGGGGTGCGCGTGCTCGACCTCTCCCGGGTGCTCGCCGGCCCGTACGCCACCATGGTCCTCGCCGACCTCGGCGCCGACGTCATCAAGGTCGAGCGTCCCGCCGGCGGCGACGACACGCGCCGCTGGGGACCGCCGTTCCGCGGCCCGGACGCCGCCTACTTCCTCAGCGTCAACCGGGGCAGGCGCTCGGTCGCGCTCGACCTCACCCGGCCCGACCATCGCGAGGTCCTCGACCGGCTGCTGGCCAGCGCCGACGTGGTGGTCGAGAACTTCCTCCCACGCCACCTCGAGCGCTTCGGGCTGGACCCGGACGCCGAGCTGGCGCGCCACCCCGGGCTGGTGTGGACCTCCATCCGCGGGGCCGGCTCGGACGGGCCCGCCGGCGACGAGCCCGGCTACGACGCCATGGTCCAGGCCCGCTCCGGCCTGATGAGCATCACCGGCCCGGCCGGCGGGCCGCCCACAAAGGTCGGCGTGGCCGTGGGCGACCTGGTCGCCGGCCTGCACACGGCCGTGGCGGTGCTCGCCGCCCTGCGCCACCGCGACCGCAGCGGCCAGGGCCAGCGCATCGAGGTGCCGCTGCTGGAGACCACCATCGCCCTGCTCGCCAACCAGGCCGCCAACTACCTGATCGGCGGCCAGGTGCCCGAGCCGCTCGGCAACCACCACCCCAACATCGCCCCGTACGGGGCCTACGCCTGCGCCGGCGGGGCAGTGGTCATCGGGGCCGGTAACGACGCCCAGTTCCGCCGGCTCTGCGTCGCCCTCCGCCGGCCGGAGCTGGCGGACGACCCGCGCTTCTCCGACAACGCCACCCGGGTCGGCCACGCCGCCGCGCTGACGGGCGAGCTGGAGGCGGTGTTGACCACGCGGCCCGCCGGGCACTGGCAGGCGGCCCTCGGCGCCGCCGGCGTGCCCGTCGCCCCGGTCAACCGCCTCGACCAGGTGTTCGCCGACGAGCACGTGCGCGCCGTCGGCCTGGTCGCCGAGGTGGAGCACGCTAGCGGCCCCCTACCTCAGGTCCGCGCCCCGGTCGCCATGTCCGCCACGCCGCCGGCGCTGACCCTGCCCCCGCCCCTGCTCGGCGAGCACACCGAGGAAATCCTCGCCGCGCTCGGCTACGACCGCGCCACCGTCGAGCGCCTGCTCGCCCCCGACCAGGGCACCACGGGCGCTCCCGGGTAGTCCGGGCCGCGCTCCTGGTGGACGCCGCGGCGCCCTCCAGGGCGAGCCGCTCGCGCCGCCGCTACAGGCGGGTGATGACCGCCTTGCCGGTGACCTTGCGGTCGTAGAGGTCGCGGATCAGGTCGAGGGCGTCGGTCAGGGGCGCCGTGGCCTGCACCTGCAGCGCCAGCCGGCCGGCCGCCGCCTCGTCGGCGAGCCTGGCGAGGTCCTTGACGCCCTGGTCGGCGGCGACGTTGAGGAACACCCGGAAGCCGTAGACGGTGATGCCCTTGGGGTAGAAGTCCTCCACCCGGAAGCTGGACTCCGCGTCGGCCGAGTTGCCGTAGGCCACCAGACGGCCGTGGGGGGCGGTGGCGCGCAGCAGCGGGCCGAACATGGGCCCGCCGATGCCGTCGAGGATCACGTCGAAGCTGCCATCGACCTCGCTGCCGTCGCCCGGGTGGAGCAGCGGCTCGGCGCCGGCGTCCGCGACCACCTTGGCACGCTCGGCGGTGCGCGCCTGCCCGGTCACCTTCGCTCCGGTGTCCCGCGCGAGCTGCACGGTGAGCAGCCCGACCCCGCCGGCGGCGCCGGTGACCAGCACGCGGTCGCCGGCGTGGACGCGCGCGAGGCGCAGGATGCCGAGCGCGGTCAGCCCGGCGACCGGCAGGGTGGCGGCCATCACCGAGTCGCACGCCGCCGGCAGCGGCGCGGCCCACTCGGCGGGGACGGCCACCCGCTCGGCGAAGCTGCCGCCGTCCGTGACCAGGGCGACCACCCGTTGGCCGACCTCGAACTGCTCGACCCCCTCGCCGAGGGCGGCGACCGTGCCGGCCACGTCCCAGCCGATCACCTTGCCCGGCGGCTGCCGCCCGGCCGTGCGGACCTCCCCCCGGTTGACCGATGCGGCCTCCATCTCGACCAGGATCTGGCCCGGGCCGGGTGCGGGCTCCGGCACCTCGGCCAGGGCCAGGGCCGGGGAGGCGGAGGGGTCGCTGACCAGTGCGCGCATCGCTGCTCCTTCGCTGCCATGACCGGGGGGTGCCGGCCCGCCGCGGCGAGCCCGCAGGCTGGCGCCACGACTGCCGTCGGTGATCGTGCCCGAGGATGCGCCGCCGCGCCAGCGCGAGGGACCGCGGTGATGGGAATCGACCCGAGCGGGTACGATGGCGTAGAGCCGCCCCAATCCGAGTTTCTCCGAGGCAACGATGCCAAGCCGCCGAACCCAGGTACGCCTTACCTAGCGCGGGCCGCGACGGCCCGCGCGACGCCTCCTATGCCCACCGTGGCAGGAGGTTTTTTCTTTCCCGACATTTCCGTGAGCATGGCGGGAAGCTGAGGAGGCAACGACGCCATGGCGACCGTCTACTACGACGCCGACGCCGACCTCGGGCTGGTCCAGGCCCGCAAGGTGGCGGTGCTCGGCTACGGCGCGCAAGGGGAGGCGCACGCCCGCAACCTGCGCGACTCCGGCTGCGAGGTGCGCGTCGGGCTGCGCGCCGGGTCCCCTTCGGAGGTCCGTGCCGTCGCGGCAGGGCTGCCGGTGGCGACGCCGGCCGAGGCGGTCGCCTGGGCCGACCTGGTGGCCCTGCTGGTGCCGGAGGCCGACCAGCCGGGCGTCTTCGAGCGGGAGGTCGCGCCCCAGCTGAAGCCCGGCGACGCGCTGCTGTTCGCGCACGGCTTCAGCATCCACTTCGGCCACCTGACGCCCCCCGACGGAGTCGACGTGGTCATGGTCGCCCCCAAGGGACCTGGCGCGGCCGTGCGGGAGCAGTACCGGCGCGATCGCGGCGTGCCCGTGCTGCTCGCCGTCGCCCAGGACTCGAGCGGCAAGGCGTGGGACCTGGCCAAGTCCTACGCCAGGGCGATCGGCGGGACCCGCGCGGGTGCGCTGGTCACCACCTTCCAGGAGGAGACCGAGACCGCCCTGTTCGGCGCCCAGGTCGTGCTCGGCGGCGGCGTCGCCGCCCTCGCCAGGGCCGCCTTCGACGCCCTGGTCGCCGCCGGTCACCAGCCCGAGGTTGCCTACCTCGAGTGCGTGCACCAGCTCGGGCTCACGGCCGAGCTGCTGCAGCGGCGCGGCCTGGCGGGGATGACGCGCGGCCTGTCGGAGGTGGCCGAGTACGGCGCGGGCACCCGCGGTCCCCGCCTCGTCGGCGAGGCCGCCGTGGCCGAGCTCGGCCGCATCCTCGACCAGGCCGGCTCGGGCGCGTTCGCCCGCGAGTGGCTCGACGAGCACGCGGCCGGCCGGCCCACCCTCGGGCGCCTGCGCGAGGCCGCCCGCGCGCACCCGGCCGACCGAACCGGCCGAACCGTGCGTGCCGGTATGCCCTGGCTGGACGGGGCCGAGGAGGACTAGGCTCCCGGTTCATGGTCCGGATCCTGATCGCCGAGCCGCTGGCCGAGGCCGGCGTCGAGCTGCTGCGCGAACGCTTCGAGGTGGACGCGCACGACTCGCTCGACCGTGCCGCGCTGCTCGCCGCGGTGGCCGAGGCCGACGCCCTGGTGGTCCGCTCGGCCACCCAGGTCGACGCCGAGGTCCTCAGCGCCGGACGCAACCTCAAGGTGGTCGCGAGGGCCGGCATCGGCCTCGACAACGTGGACGTCAAGGCGGCGACGCGACTGGGCGTGATGGTGGTCAACGCGCCCCAGTCCAACGTCATCTCGGCCGCCGAGCACACCGTGGCGCTGATCCTGGCGCAGGCCCGCAACATCCCGCAGGCGAACGCCGCCCTGCGCGACGGCCGCTGGGAGCGCTCGCGCTTCCAGGGCTCCGAGCTGTACGGCAAGACGGTCGGTATCGTCGGCCTCGGCAGGGTCGGCGCCCTCGTCGCCCAGCGCCTCAACGCCTTCGGCATGCGCGTGATCGCCTACGACCCGTACGTCTCCCGCGACCGCGCCGCCCAGATGGGGGTCGAGCTGGCCTCGATGGCGGAGGTGCTGACCCGGGCCGAGGTGGTCACCGTGCACCTGCCCAAGACCCCGGAGACCACCGGGCTGATCGGCGAGCGTGAGCTGGCGGCCATGCGGCCGGGCGCGCGCCTGGTCAACACCGCGCGCGGCGGCATCGTGGACGAGGCCGCCCTCGCCAAGGCGGTCGAGTCCGGCCACCTCGGCGGCGCGGCGCTCGACGTGTTCAACGAGGAGCCGACCACCCACAGCCCCCTGTTCGAGCTGGACCGGGTGGTGGTCACGCCGCACCTCGGCGCCTCCACGGCCGAGGCCCAGGACAAGGCCGGCCTGGTCATCGCCGAGCAGCTCATCCTCGCCCTCACCGGCCAGTTCGTGCCCAACGCGGTCAACGTCGACGCCGGTCCGGTGCCCGACGGGCTGCGGCCCTTCCTGCAGCTCGCCGAGAAGCTCGGCCGCCTCTATATCGCCCTCGCCGGCGGCGGGCCGGGCGGCCGCGCCAACGTGGTCGGCGGCGGCCGGCTCGGCATCCAGTACGTGGGCGCCCTCGCCGAGCACGACACCCGCGTGCTCACCCTGGCCGCGCTCAAGGGCATGCTCGCCCCGGTGGTGGCCGAGCCGGTCACCTACGTGAACGCGCCCCTGCTCGCCGCCGAGCGCGGCCTCGAGCTGGTCGAGACCAAGACCCACCAGAGCCGCGACTGGGTCAACCTGATCAGCCTCTCCGGAGACGGATCGCGCGGACCGGTCGGCGTGGCCGGCACCACCGTCGGCCCCCGCGACGCCGAGCGGCTGGTATCGGTCAACGGCATCGACGTCGACATGCCCCCGAGCGCCCACATGGCGTTCCTCTTCTACGAGGACCGCCCCGGCGTGATCGGCAAGGTCGGCACCATCTTCGGCCGCGCCGGCATCAACATCGCCAGCATGCAGGTCGGCCGGCGCAAGCAGGGCGGCGAGGCGCTGATGGCCCTGACCGTCGACGCCGACGTCCCCGCGGCCGTGCTCGACCAGGTGGTGGCCGAGATCGGCGCCCACGACGGCACCTTCATCCACCTCCACGACCAGACCGGCGCGGTGGACTGAGCGCCCGCCCCGCAGGCAGGGCGACCCTGGGTTCGGCGAGCAGCCGGCTCGTCGGGGTCCGTCGACACCCATTCGAGTCGGCTTGCCTGCGGGGCAGTCATGGGATACTCGATGCTGGAGCCGGCCGTCGAACAGACCCCCGCAACGGCGCGGTCGTCGGCTTCGACAGGAGGTTCGTTCCATGGCGATCCAGCCGACGAGCAAGATCTGGATGGACGGGGAGTACGTGGACTGGGACCAGGCCAGGGTCCACGTACTGACCCCGTCGCTGCACTACGGCTGGGGCGTCTTCGAGGGCATCCGCTGCTACGAGACAGCGCACGGCCCGGCGGTGTTCCGCCTGACCGACCACATGCGGCGGCTGTTCCGCAGCGCCAAGATCTACCACATGGACCCGCCCATCTCGCTGGAGGGCTCGGTCAAGGTGGTCAAGGACCTGGTGGCCACGAACGGCCTGCGGGAGTGCTACGTCCGCCCGCTGGTGTACCTCGGCTACGGCGAGATGGGCCTCAACCCGCTCGGCGCGCCGGGGTGAAGGTGAGCTCGTGGCGGCGGCTGGATCCCAACATCATCCCGCCGGCGGCCAAGGCGACGGGGCAGTACCTGAACTCGTCGCTGGCCAAGGCGGAGGCGGTCAAGGCGGGCTACGACGAGGGCGTGCTGCTGAATATGCAAGGCCACGTCACCGACGGGTCGGGCGAGAACCTGTTCGTGGTCCGCGACGGGGTGCTGCACACGCCGCCCCTGGCGGCGGGGTGCCTGGCAGGCATCACCCGCGCCAGCATCATGCGGATCGCGGCGGACGAGGGCGTTCGGGTGCGGGAGTCGGACCTGGTGCGTACGGACCTGTACCTGGCGGACGAGGCGTTCTGCACCGGTACGGCGGCGGAGGTGGTGCCGATCCGGGAGGTCGACGACCGGGTGCTCGGCGAGCCTGGCCCGGTCACCCGCCGCCTCCAGCAGGTGTTCGTGGCGGCGACGCGCGGCCGCGAGCCGCGCTACGCCGACTGGCTGGAACGGGTCGAGTAGGCGAGGAGGAGGAACGCCGCCATGCCACCACCGAGCGAGCCGGCCGCCCAGGCGCCGCGCACGCTGTTCGCCAAGCTCTGGGACCGGCACGTGGTCAGCGAGACGCCGGGCCATCCCAGCGTCCTCTACGTGGACCTGCACCTGGTCCACGAGGTGACCTCGCCGCAGGCGTTCGCCGGGCTCGACGCCAGGGGGCTGCGGGTGCGCCGGCCGGACCTCACCGTGGCGACGGTCGACCACGCCGTCCCGACCACCGACCGGACGCTGCCGCTGGCCGACGGGATGGCCGCGGCGCAGATCCACCGGCTCGAGGAGAACTGCCGCGCCCACGGCGTCCCGCTGCTCGGCACCGACAGCCCGCACCAGGGGATCGTCCACGTGATCGGCCCCGAGCTGGGCCTCACCCAGCCGGGCATGACGATCGTCTGCGGCGACTCCCACACCGCCACGCACGGCGCCTTCGGCGCGCTCGCGTTCGGCATCGGCAGCAGCGAGGTCGAGCACGTGCTCGCCACCCAGACGCTGCTGCAGCGGCGGCCGAGCACCTACGAGGTACGCGTCGAGGGCCGGCTCGGCCCCGGGGTGACCTCCAAGGACCTGATCCTGGCGCTGCTGGCCAAGATCGGCGTCGCCGGCGGCACCGGGCACGTGTTCGAGTACACCGGCCCAGCCATCCGCGCCATGTCGATGGAGGAGCGGATGACCGTCTGCAACATGTCGATCGAGGGCGGCGCCAGGGCCGGCATGGTCGCGCCCGACGAGGTCACCTTCGAGTACCTCGCCGGGCGGCCCCACGCCCCCGAGGGCGTGGCCTGGGAGCGGGCCCTGGCCGACTGGCGCGGCCTGCCCGGCGACGAGGGCGCCGCCTACGACCGCTCGGTCACCATCGACGCCGGCTCGCTCGAGCCGATGATCACCTACGGCACCAACCCGGGCATGGGCGCGCCCATCTCCAGCCCCGTCCCCGACCCGGACCGCCTCGGCGACCCCGGTCGCGGGCAGGCGCTCGCCAAGGCGCTCGCCTACATGGACCTGCGGCCCGGCGAGCCGCTGCTCGGCCACCCCGTCGACGTGGTGTTCATCGGCTCGTGCACCAACTCGCGCATCACCGACCTGCGCCAGGCGGCGGCGTTGCTGCGCGGCCGCAAGGTCGACCCGGGCGTGCGGGTGCTGGTGGTCCCCGGCTCGCAGGAGGTCAAGCGGCAGGCCGAGGCCGAGGGGCTCGCCGAGACGTTCCGCGCCGCCGGGGCGGACTGGCGCGAGCCGGGCTGCTCGATGTGCATCGCGATGAACGGCGACCGCCTCGAGCCAGGGCAGTACGCGGTCAGCACCTCCAACCGCAACTTCGAGGGACGCCAGGGCAGCGGCGGGCGCACCTTCCTGGCCAGCCCGCTGACCGCCGCCGCCTCGGCGCTCGCCGGCCGCATCGCCGACGCCCGCGGCATGGCCACGACGGGAGGTGGTTAGTGGTGGACCCGTTCCGCACCCTGCGCAGCGCGGTGGTGCCGCTGCTGCTCGACGACGTCGACACCGACCAGGTCATCCCGGCGCGCTTCCTGGTCGCCACCGGCAGGGAGGGGCTCGGCGAGCACCTGTTCGCCGACTGGCGCTACGACGCGGCCGGGGCGCCGCGACCGGGGTTCGTGCTCAACCGCCCCGAGATGGCCGGCAGGCAGGTGCTGCTCGCCGGGGCGAACTTCGGCAGCGGCTCGTCGCGGGAGCACGCCCCCTGGGCGCTGACGGACCACGGCTTCCGCGCCGTGGTGGCCACCTCCTTCGCCGACATCTTCCGTTCCAACGCGCTCAAGAACGGGCTGCTCCCGGTCGAGCTGGCGGCGCCGGCCCGGGCGCGGCTGGTCGCCGCCGTCGAGGCCGACCCGGCCGCCGAGGTGGTGGTCGACCTCGCCTCGGCGACCCTGCGGCTGCCCGGCGGCGAGCCCGCCGGCTTCCCGATCGACCCGTTCGCGCAGACGATGCTGCTCGAAGGCCGCGACGAGCTGGGCTACCTACTGGCACACCGGGAGGAGGTGGCGGCCTACGAGGCCGCCAACCCCGCCCGCGTCTCGACCCTCCGCCCGGTCGGCGGTTAGCCTGCCGTCGTGGACCAGGAAGCGATGAAGGTCGCGATCCTCCTCGCCAGGCGGCCGGACCAGCTTGGCGAGTGGCTCGCCGACGCGAGGGCGTTCGAGGCCGCGGGAGCCGACGCGCTCTGGGTCGACCTCGACCCGGAGTCCGGGCTCGACCCGCTCGCGCTACTGGCCGCGCTTGCGGCCCTCACCCACCGGGCGCTGCTGGTCGCGGCCGTGCCCGCCGCCGACCGCCCATCCGATGCGCTCGCCCGCACGCTCGCCACGCTCGGGCGCCTCGGCCGCCGCCGGGTCGCGCTCGTCGCCGACGCCGAGCGCCTCGACGAGCTCGCCGCCCTGGCACCGGGGTTCGAGGCCTTCCGCCGCCTCCCCGGAGACCCGGCGGCCTTCGAGCGCCCGCGCGAGGGGGACGTCGCGGAGCGCTGGGTCCAGGTCCCGCCACCGGAGGGCCGGGCGGCCTGGCGGGCGGCACTCGCCGACGCCGCGGCGACGGGCACCCATGGGCTGCTGGTCCCGGCAGGCCCGAGGTTGCTGGACATCCTGCGCAACCCCGACGATCCCAGCGGCCGCCACGACCTGCAGCTCGCGCAGGGCTGAGATGGCCTGTTGACCTCCTCCAGCGAAGGTTTGAGAATCGCGTAACGCGACGATCTATCTGTTACAGGCGCAAACCAAGGCAAGCAGCGCATCGACGCGACGGCGTCCAAGGAGGCCGCGGCCATGGAGGTCACACGGCGCCAATTCCTGACGGTGAGCGCGGGAACGCTCGGAGCCTCCGCCCTCGGCTTCGACGTCGCCCAGGCCAGGCAGGTCAAGCAGCACCTTCGCATCGAGGGCGCGACCGTGTCCCGTTCCGTCTGCCCCTACTGCGCGGTGGGCTGCGCGCTCCTCGCCTACACCAGGAAGAACGAGAACGGCAGGGTCGAGTTGCTCCAGATCGAGGGTGACCCGGACAGCCCGGTCAACGAGGGCCGCCTCTGCCCCAAGGGCGCGACCGCCCTGCAGCTCGCAGTTTCCCGCCGCCGCGTCGCGACCCCCATGTACCGGGCGTCGGGCGCGGCCAACTGGCAGAGCGTCTCGTGGGACTTCGTGCTGGACAGGCTGGCCCACAACATCAAGGCGTCGCGTGACCGCACGTTCGTCACCACGGACGCGGACGGGAACGTGGTGAACCGCTGCGAGGGCATCGCCTTCGCCGGCGGGGCGGCGTTCAGCTCCGAGGAGGGCTATTTCGCCACCAGAGTGATGCGCGGCCTCGGCCTGGTCTATCTGGAGCAACAGGCCCGCGTTTGACACGGCCCCACGGTGACCAGTTTGGCCGCCACGTTTGGTAGAGGGGCAATGACGAACCACTGGCGTGACATCAGGCACGCCGACCTCATCCTGATCAACGGCGCCAACCCCGCCGAGGCCCACCCGGTCGGCTTCCAGTGGATGATGAGGGCGAAGCTCGAGCGGGGCGCGAAGATGATCCACGCCGACCCGCGCTTCACCAGGACCTCAGCCGTCGCCGACGTGCACCTGCGCGTCCGGACCGGCACCGACGTCGCCTACTTCGGCGGGCTGATCAACTACGTCCTGCAGAACAAGCTGTATCACCGGGAGTACGTGCGCTGGGCGACCAACGCCGGCCTGGTGGTCAAGGAGGGCTACAAGTTCGAGGACGGGCTGTTCAACGCCTACGATCCGGACAAGCGCGTCTACGACGCCAAGGAGTGGGCGTACGAGACCGGCAAGGACGGCTTCGCCAAGGTCGACCTCGACCACCCCCGCTCGGTCCTCAACCTCCTGCGCAAGCACTACAGCCGCTACACCCCGGAGATGGTCGAGCGCATCACCGGCATCCCCGCCGACCAGTTCCTCCAGGTCGCCAAGCTCGTCGGCGAGACCGGAAGGCCCGACAAGGTGATGACCATCGTCTACGCCGTCGGGCTCACCCACCACACCACCGGCGTGCAGCTGATCCGCTCCGGGGCGGTGCTGCAGCTGCTGCTCGGCAACATGGGGCGCCCAGGCGGCGGCATGAACGCCGAGCGCGGCCACGCGAACATCCAGGGCAACACCGACCACGCGATCTCCTGGGAGATCCTGCCGGGCTACCTGCGGATCCCCGCACCGGGCCAGCGCAACCTGGACGACTACGTGGAGCAGAGCGCGAGCAAGAAGCTGCGTCCCGACGCGGTGAACTTCTTCGGCGAGAACTACCGCAAGTTCATGGTGAGCCTGCTGAAGACCTGGTACGGCGACAAGGCGACCAAGGACAACGAGTTCGCCTTCGACCACCTCCCCAAGCCGGCCGGCAACACGTCCTGGATCTCCATCTTCGACCAGGCGCTCCAGGGCAAGATGGAGGGGCTGATGCTGTCGGGGATGACGGCGACCAGCATCGGGCCGGACTCCAACCAGGTCCTGCGCGCGCTCTCGAACCTCAAGTGGCTCTGCGTCATGGACGCCTTCCCCACCACCAGCAGCGAGTTCTGGCAGGCCCCGGGCATCGACCCCGCCACCGTCCAGACCGAGGTCCTCCTGCTGCCGGCGACCCATTGGATCGAGAAGGACGGGTCGTTCACCAACAGCGGCCGCTGGGCGCAGTGGAAGGAGCAGGTCCTGCCCCCCGAGGGCGAGGCCCGCCACGACCACTGGATCCTCGCCGAGCTCTTCCAGCGGGTCCGTGCCCTCTACCGCGACCAGGGCGGCAAGTACCCCGACCCGGTGCTCGAGCTCACCATGCCGTACGAGGACCCGCGCAAGCCCGACCTGGACGAGATCGCCCAGGAGGTCAACGGCAAGAGCCTGAAGACCGGCAAGCGGCTCGAGACCTTCGCCGACCTCGCCGACGACGGCACCACCACCGCGGGCAACTGGATCTACACCGGGCACTACCCGGAGAGCGGCAACCTGACCAAGCGCCGCGACGGCGTCCAGGACCCCGAGAAGAACGACCCGACGGGCATGGGCTTCTACCACAACTGGGCGTGGAGCTGGCCGGTCAACCGGCGCGTGCTCTACAACCGGGCCTCGGCCGACCCCGAGGGCCGCCCATGGGACCCCAGCCGGCCGGGGATCCGCTGGGACGCCGGCGCCGGCAAGTGGGTCGGCGACGTGCCCGACTACCCGCCCAAGGTCGGCCCGAAGGACCCCAAGGCCCCGCTGCCGTTCATCATGACCGGCGAGGGGACGGGGCGGCTGTTCAGCAACGGGGTGGCGGACGGGCCGTTCCCCGAGCACTACGAGCCGATCGAATCCCCAGTCGACAACCCCCTGCACCCTGAGGTCTCGGCGACGCCGGTGGCCTTCCTCTACGACAAGCAGGCCGGCCGGGCCAACCGCTTCGGCACCCGCGACGAGTTCCCCTACGTGGCCACGAGCTACCGGCTCACCGAGCACGAGCACTACATCACCCAGCAGGTCGAGCACCTCGTCCAGCTCCAGCCGGAGGCCTTCGTCGAGGTGCCCGCCGAGCTCGCGCGCGAGAAGGGGATCGAGCACGGCGACAAGGTGCGGGTCTGGTCGAAGCGGGGCAAGCTCGAGGTGCGCGCGGTGGTGACCAACCGCCTCGGGCCGCTGCAGATCGACGGGAAGAAGGTCTACCAGATCGGCATCCCGATCCACTGGGGCTTCGTCGGGATCAACACCGGTCAGCACTGGCTCGCCAACGCGCTCACGCCGTTCGTCGGCGACGCCAGCGCGCGAACCCCCGAGTTCAAGGCGTTCCTGGTGAACATCGAGAGGATCTGATGGCCGTCCCTGGCGTGAGCGCCGCCAGCCCGTGGGCGCCCCGGCGCCGGCGGGCGGAGCTGCTGCGCGACCGCCACCCCTTCGCGTTGGAGGTGCTCACCCTCTACCTCGCCCTGCTCGACGTCTGGGAGGAGGCGTCGGACGCCGCGCGGCAGCAGCGGCCGGAGCCAGGGGCGCTCGCCGGCTGGGCCGCCCGGCGCGTGCTCCCGCGGGTGGTCGAGGCGACGGCGCTGGCCGGCCCCGAGCCGCTCGCGGCCGCCACCCGCGGCCTTGCGGACGAGGGCGTCGGGGAGCCACCGCTGGCCACCTGGCTTGCCGGCGAGGAGCTCCCGCCCGTCGAGCGCTACCTGGCCCGCGCCTCGCTGCGGGGGCCGTTGCAGGCGCTCGATGCCGACGCCGCCTGTGCCCGCGACCCGTCGCCGAGGGGCGGCAGGCACTGCCAGCGCTGCGGCGGGCTGCCCCAGGTCAGCTTCCACGACCACTCCGACGAGGCGCTGGTCAGCGGGCACCGGCGCCTGGCCTGCGCCCGTTGCGGGGCGAGCTGGAACTACTCGGGCAGCGCCTGCGCGTCGTGCGGGGAGACCGCCGGGGGGCGGCGCACCATCTTCGCCGAGCGGCGCGACGGGCCCGTGGTCGGCCGCGGCGAGCAGGCCGACGTGGGGCGCGACGGCGCGGCGACCTTCCCCCACCTCCGCATCGAGGGCTGCGATAGCTGCAAGCGGTACCTGATCGACGTCGACCTCGGCCGCGATGCCCGCGCCACGCCGGAGGTGGACGAACTGGCGGCGCTGCCGCTCGACCTGTACGCGGCCGAGCGTGGCCTGACCAAGATCACACCCAACCTGATGGGGTTCTAGCGATGGCCGAGATCACGCCAGGCAAGGCCTACGGGTTCTTCACCGACACCAGCGTCTGCATCGGCTGCAAGGCCTGCGAGGTGGC